>Ga0187852_1000005_pt1 | contig 200029 bp, 184 predicted proteins | sample June2016WEW_6_40_FD_134511 | JGI IMG/M metagenome (GOLD analysis project Ga0187852, IMG submission 134511) | Peatland microbial communities from SPRUCE experiment site at the Marcell Experimental Forest, Minnesota, USA - June2016WEW_6_40 | ecosystem: Environmental > Terrestrial > Soil >... | reverse complement strand
TGCGTGCATAATTTCGGCGGCGAGAGCGGCGGCGCAATGCCGCTCTATCAGGCGCTCGCGCAGTCGTACAACACCGCCGCGATCTGGATCTCGGTGAAGATCGGCGAGGCCTACTGGCCGGCCGGCAAGCCCTATCACCAAGCCAAGATCGCCGAGCTCGGGCGCTCCAAGATCATCGAGACGGCGCGAAAAATGGGGCTGACGACGCCGCTCGTCGACACGGTGTCGCTGCCCGTCGGCGCCGACGAAGTGAAGATGATCGACATGGTGGCCGCCAACGCCCTGCTCGCCAACGGCGGCAAACGCGCGACGCCCTATGCGGCGATCGAAATCCGCAATTCGCAAGGCAGGATCATCTACACCCACGAGGCGAACGGAACGCCGCCGGTCCAGGTGCTGCCGCCCGACAAGGTCGCCGAGATGAACAACATCTTGACCCACGTGCTCACCGAGGGCACCGGGCGCGCCGCGCAGATCCCGGGCCTCGTCATCTCCGGCAAGACCGGCACGACAAATGGGCCGACCAACGCCTGGTTCAACGCCTTCACCGGCAATCTGGTCGGCAGCGTCTGGTTCGGCAACGACGACAACTCGACGATGACCGGCAGTATGCAAGGCGGCGCGCTGCCGGCGCAGACCTGGCGCGCGATCATGGCCTATGCGCATCAGGGCCTCGAGGCGAAGCCGCCCTACGGCGTCGCCGCGCCGGCGCCGGGAGCGGCTGGAGAAATCGCCGCCGCGCCGGTGGTGAAAACCGGCGCCGGCATTGTCGAGGCGCCGCGGCAAATCGGCCTGTCCCAGCGCTCGGCGCGAATCATCCTGGAAATCGGAGATTTCGCGCGGTCCGCGCAAAAGCACGGCGCCGCGTTGGGATCGCCGGACGAATATGCGGCTCAGACGAACGCAGGGGTGTCGGTCGTTCGCGGCGGCGTCCTGGCGCCCTGACCGGCGCGCGCTTGACTTCCCGAGCCCGTCTCGCGATTTATCCCGTCAGGCTTGTCATCGATCAAGGTCGGGCCGGCTCGGGACTTCCCGCGTGACGATGTTCGTGAAAGCAAGTGTGGCCTGCGCGATCGGCCTTGCGCTCGGGCTTTGGACGAGCCGGGCGATCCTGGCCAATGGCGGGCCGTTCGGCGTCGTCGCGATCGGCGCCTGGAACGTTTCGGCGAAGGCGGGGTCGCTCGAGGCGGACCCCTATACGCGCGCCGGTCTGGAGCGCAGCGGCGAGATTCCGCTGGCGCTCGGCGAAGGGCTGCAACTGGTCGCGCGCGTCGACGACGCCGGTCGGCCGCTCGATGCGCGCTGCGCCTACCGCGTGGGATCGCGCACCCCCGCGGCGCGGTACTGGACGTTGAGCCTGGTCGATCGCGACGGCTTCCCGATCGAAAACGCGGCGGGGCGCTATGGATTCCGATCGAGCGAGATTCTACGCGACGCCGACGGTGGGTTCTCGATCTTCGTCTCGGCGAGCGCGCACGCCGGCAATTGGCTGCCGATCGGCGCGCCGTCCCCGTTCGCGCTGGTGTTGCGGCTCTACGATTCGCCGCTCAGCGCCACCGCGGGCGGAATCGAAAAGAGCGCGGCGCCTTCCATCGCCAGGGAAGGTTGCGCATGAGCGTTCGCGAACGCCTGGGCGGCGCGGCGATATTCCTGGCGGCCGTTCTGGTCGTCGGCGCCCTCGTGCATTTCATCGTGATCCTCCTCATCCCGGTCGTCGCCACGCGGGACGCCTTCGCGCGCCTCGAAGACCTCGGCCCCGCCGACGCTACGATCGCGCTGGCGCGGCCGAGCCCGACCGAGCGCCGCTTCCCCTATGCCGATCCGGCTCTGGCGAGCGCGTTCTGCCGCTTCGACCTCGCCGCGGGGCCGGTGCGCGTCAAGGCCGCGGTCGGACGCGCCGGCTTCGCGTCTCTGTCGTTTCACACCCGGCGGGGCGCGGTGTTCTACGCCTTGACCGACAAAGCCGCGACGCACGGCGTCATGGAGGCGATCGTCGTCACGCCCAGCCAATTGCGCGCGCTGGTCGCCCGCGACGACGAAGACAACCCTTCGCAGGATCTTCGCGTCGTCTCCACGACGACGGAAGGTTTCGTATTGATGCGCGCCTTCAGCGAATTGCCGAGCCTCTATGCGGCGGCGGAAGCCCAGGCCAAATCGTTGAGCTGCGCACCCGAGCCGGCGCCGAAATAGGCGTCCGCGGTTGCGGCGCGCGCGACAGTGGACATTCCCGCGCAATCCGGCGATGGTTAGGGCGGGGGACGGAAGCGTTTATCGCGAGGATCTTGCCCGGTGACGACGTTGCTGGTGACCCATGCGGCCTGCTCGGCGCATGACATGGGTGAAGGCCATCCGGAAAGGCCGCAGCGTCTGCGGGCGGTCGATCAGGCGCTGGAACACGAAATGTTTCATCTGCTCGTTCGCGAGAGCGCGCCGCGCGTCGCGACCGCGGCGCTGACGCGCGTTCATCCTGCGGACTACGTCGCCGCGATCGAACAAGCCTCGCCGAGCCAGGGGCGCGTTCAGCTCGACGCGGACACGGCGATGTCGCCGGGGACCTGGGAGGCCGCGCTTCGCTCGGCGGGCGGGGCGATTTACGCCGTGGACGAAGTGGCGGGCGGGCGCGTCGACAACGCCTTCGTCGCGACGCGGCCGCCCGGACACCACGCCGAAACGGCGACGCCGATGGGTTTTTGTTTCTTCAACAACGCCGCGGTCGCCGCGCGCCACGCCCAAGTCGCGCATGGGCTCGAGCGCATCGCCATCGTCGATTTCGACGTGCACCACGGCAATGGCACGCAAGACATCTTCTGGCGCGACGCCAGCGTCATGTACGCCTCGACCCATCAGATGCCGCTCTATCCCGGCACCGGCGCGCGAAGCGAATGCGGGGAACACGATCAGATCGTCAACGCGCCGCTGCGCGCGGGCGACGGCGGCGAAACGTTCCGCGAAGCCTTCACGCAGGCGATCCTGCCGCGCGTGGAGGCGTTCAGCCCCGATCTCGTCATCGTCTCCGCGGGATTCGACGCGCATTATCGCGATCCGCTCGGCAATCTGAACCTGCGCGAGGCCGATTTCGCCTGGGCGACGCAACGTTTGATGGCCATCGCGCAAAAGCGCTGCGGCGGACGCATCGTCTCGCTGCTCGAGGGCGGTTACGACCTCGAGGGTCTCGGCCGCTCCGTGGCCGCGCATGTCGGGGCGCTGATGGGCGGCTGAGCCGTGGCTTAGCGCGGAGCGCGTCTTTATCGGAAAACCGGTTCCCGCTTTTCCGAGACGCGCTCAGCCGTCGATCGCCTCGATCGCGGCGATTTCGATGCCGAAGCCGGAAAGGCCGACGTATTTTCGCGGGTTTTCCGTGCGCAGGCGAATCGAGGACACGTCGAGATCGCGCAGGATTTGCGCGCCGAGGCCGATTTCTCGCCATTGAGTCGCGCGCGCGCCGTCCGAGCCGGAGGGCTCCGCGCCGCTCAGGTTCGTCGGCACGCCGGCCGCGCCGTCGCGCAGATAGACGAGCACGCCGCGCCCTTCCTCCTTGAATCGTTGCAACACGCGCGGGATGACGCCGGCGCCGAAAATATCGCCGATGATGTCGGCGCGATGCAGACGCGCGGGCATGTCGCGCCCTTCGCCGATCGCGCCGAGCACGAAGGCGAAATGCAACACGGGATCGAAGGGGGTGCGATAGGCGTAGCCCGTCAACTCGCCGATCGGCGTCTTGACCGGAAAGCAAGCGACGCGCTCGACGAGTTTCTCGCGCGCCTGGCGATAGGCGATGAGATCGGCGACGGCGATGCGCGCGAGACCGTGCTTGGCCGCGAAGGACTCGATCTGCGGCCCGACCATCACCGTGCCGTCGTCGTTGGCCAGTTCGCAAATCACCGCCACCGGCGGCAATCCGGCGAGCTTGCACAGATCGACCGCGGCTTCGGTGTGTCCGGAGCGCATCAACACCCCGCCCTCGCGCGCGATCAGCGGGAAGACGTGGCCGGGCCGCACGAAATCGCTCGCGCCCATGTTGCCGTTGGCGAGCGCGCGCGCCGTATTGGTGCGCTGCTCGGCGGAGATGCCGGTCGTCATGCCGTGCCGCACGTCGACGGAAACGGTGAAGGCGGTGCCGAGCGGCGCGTCGTTCATCGCCACCATCGGAGAAAGATGCAGGCGCCGCGCCTCGTCGGAGGTCAACGGCGCGCAGACGATGCCGCAGCAATTGCGGATGATGAAGGCCATTTTTTCCGGCGTGCAGAGCGAAGCGGCGACGATGAGATCGCCCTCGTTCTCGCGGTCGTCGTCGTCGGTGACGACGACGATTTCGCCGCGCGCGATCGCCTCGATCGCTTGGCTGACATGATGCGACATCTGGCTTCCCCAATCCGACGGAACCGCGCCGTCGAGAAAATCGTTCGGCGTCACCGCGCCGCGCGTCTGCGCGAGGATGCGCTGGGCCGTTTCGCGCGACACCCAGGCGCCGTCCTCGCGGCAAATCTGCGTCACCGCGCCCGGCGAAACGCCGATGCGGCGCGCGAAATCGGCGCGCTTGACGCCGTTGCGCGTGAGCCACTCGGCGAGCTTCATCGCCGGAACATAGGACACGGCGCGCTTGAGTTCAACTCAACAGCGTGCGCACCTTTAGTAGAGCTTAAATGAGCTTGACGAGCATCTTGCCGAAATTACCGCCGTGCAACAGGTCGACGAGCGCTTGCGGCGCGCTTTCGAGACCCTCGCGCACGGTCTCGCGCCAGCGCAGGCGCCCGGCCGCGACGTGGCCGGCGAGTTCGCCGAGCGCCTGCGGCCACAGCGGCAGATGGTCGGAGACGATGAAGCCCTCGATCTTGATCCGCCGCACGAGAAAAAGCCGCATGTCCGGCAGCGCGGTCGGCGGACCCTCGTAGGAGGCGATCAGGCCGCAGATCGCGATGCGGGCGAAATCGTTGAGCCGCCTCAAGCATTGCGCGAAGGGCTCGCCGCCAACGTTCTCGAACAGGCCGTCGAGCCCGTTCGGCAGCGCCGCCTTCATCTCCTCGGCGAAACGCGGCGACTTGTGATCGACGCAGACGTCGTAGCCCAGTTCTTTCACCGCATAGGCGCATTTGTCGGCGCCGCCCGCGACGCCGACGGTCCGCGCGCCGGCGATTTTGGCGAGCTGGCCGACCACCGAGCCGACCGCGCCGGTCGCGGCGGAGACGACGACGGTCTCGCCTTTCTTCGCCGCGATGATCTTGTTGAGGCCGTACCAGGCGGTGACGCCGGGCATGCCGACCGTGCCGAGGTAGGCCTGAAGGGGAATCGTCGCGGCGTCGACGACGTTGAGATCGCGCCCGTCGCTGAGACCGTAGAGCTGCCAGCCGCCCATGCCGACGACGAAATTTCCTGGTTTGAAGCGCGGATTGTTCGAGGCGACGACCTCGCCGACCGTCCCCCCGCCCATCGTCGCGCCCAGTTCCTGCGGCTTGGCGTAGGATTTGGCGTCGCTGAGCCGACCGCGCATGTAGGGATCGAGCGAGAGATAATGGTGGCGCACCAGCACTTCGCCGGGGCCGGGCGTGGGGAGCGGCGCCTCGACGAGGCGGAAGTTCGCCGGCGAGACCTTGTCGGTCGGCCGGGAGTCGAGGATGATCGCCTTGTTCGTTTTCATACAGGGTCCTTATGTTGCTGCGGGGCCGAGGCGGCAACCCTATATGAAAACGAGGCGTCGCGCTTTTCGATGCTTCGCGCCAAAGCGGCGCCTGGGCCAATGCGCTGATTTCAACGATGTCGGGCGCGCTCGATCGAACAATTCGCAATTAGGCGCGATAGGGTCGGCGCATTCGCGTGGACGACCAACGAACGGCGCCGCCGACTCGTAGTTTGGAAGTTAAACGTCATTTTACATGGTTTCTTAACTGGCGGCCCGTAATTCTCTTGGACAGACGGTTCCTCGGTTTCGGTTCGAAGTCGATGACGGCATGATGCCGCTGCGCGAGGTCCGCGCTGATCCGCCATGTCCCTCCATCGTCCAAAATCTCGAACTTGTCGTCTCGCCGACAGGCGGCCGGATCGCGTCCGTCCGCATCGCTCTCCGAGCGAAGAAATGAACGGGCAGGACACGCCTCGGGTCGTAATTCGTTTCGAAAATGCAGGGGATCGTTTTTATGTTTCACGCGGATTTTGGTGGGGACGCCAAGCGCACTCTCAAGGCTATAGGCCGTTCCCTGGCCATCATCGAGTTCGAGCCCGATGGGAAAATCATCGCCGCCAATGAGAACTTCTGCCGCGCGCTTGGCTACGACCTGGAGGAAATCAAGGGAAAGCACCACAGCATGTTCGTCGAGCCGGATTACGTCAGAGGCCCGGAATACCGGGAATTCTGGGCCAAGCTCGGCCGCGGCGAATTCGACGCCCGCGAATACAAGCGGATCGGCAAGGGCGGCAAGGAAATCTGGATTCAAGCGTCGTATAATCCAGTTCTCAGCAAGTCCGGGACCGTTCTCAAGGTGGTCAAGGTCGCGATGGACATTACCGCCGCCAAATTGCAGGCCGCGGAGAACCGCGCAAAGATCGAAGCGATCTCGCGCGCACAGGTCATCGTTGAATACTCCCCCGACGGCAACGTTATCGAGGTGAACGAAAATTTCGTGAAGAAAGCGGGCTATCCGCGCGAGAAAGCCCTGGGCATGCATCATCGCATGTTCGTGGATCCGGCTTACGCTCAGTCCGCTGAATATCAGGAATTCTGGCGGAAGCTGAATCGCGGCGAACCTATCGTTGAGCAATTCAAGCGCGTCGTCGAGGGCGGCAAAGAGCTCTGGATCGAGGCGTCCTACAATCCGATTTTCGATCTCAACAACCGCGTTATGAAAATCGTCAATTTCGTCAATGACGTCACGGGCCGCGTCAGCGGCGTCAATCAGATCGCGACGGGGCTCAGCCGGTTGGCCGAAGGGGATCTCGAGCAGCGCATCGAGGCGGAATTCATTCCCACGCTCGATCAGCTTCGCACCGACTTCAATGCGTCGCTGGAGACGCTCGAACGTTCGATGTCGGCGATCAGCGCCAATACGCAGGCCATCCGCTCGGGAGTCGGCGAGATTTCAACGGCCGCCGACGATCTGTCGCGGCGCACCGAGCAGCAGGCCTCGAGTCTCGAAGAGACGGCGGCCGCGCTCGAGCAGATCACCGCCACGGTCAAGAAGACCGCCGAGGGCGCCAAGCACGCGCGCGACGTGGTTTCGACCGCCAAGGTCGACGCCGACAAGAGCGGCGGCGTGGTGCGCGAGGCGATGACGGCGATGACCGGCATCGAGAAGTCCTCGAAGCAGATCAGCCAGATCATCGGGGTCATCGACGAAATCGCCTTCCAGACCAATCTTCTCGCGCTGAACGCGGGCGTCGAGGCGGCGCGGGCCGGCGACGCCGGTCGCGGTTTCGCCGTGGTGGCCTCCGAGGTGCGCGCGCTCGCTCAGCGTTCCGCCGAGGCGGCCAAGGAGATCAAGGGGCTCATTTCGGCTTCGACGGCGCAGGTCGAACAAGGCGTCACGCTCGTCACGCAGACCGGCAACGCGCTCGAACGGATCGTCGCGCAAGTCGTGGAGATCAACGCCATCATCACCGATATCGCCGCCAGCGCCCAGGAACAGGCGACCGGCCTGCAGCAGGTCAACGCCGCCGTCAACGAGATGGATAAGGTCACCCAGCAGAACGCCGCGATGGTCGAGGAAACGACAGCGGCGGCTCACGCTCTGGCCGGGGAGACCGAAGAACTCGGCCGATTGGTCGGACGCTACCGGATCGGGAAGGTCGCGGAAGATCCCATCCGCAGGGAATTGAAGAAGGCGGCGCCGCACGCGTTCCGCGAAGCGGCGAAGAAGGCTTCGCCGGCCGTAGCGCCGGCGGGCGCTCGCGCCAAGCCGGAACCGGTTCGGCGACCGGCGCAGAAAGCCGTCGCCAACGGCTCGGGATCACGGGCCGCCGCGCGCGGCGGCGACGAAAGCTGGCAGGAGTTCTGACATGGGGCGCGCGGCGGATCGAATCCGTTCGGTTCGCCGCGCCTCTCGTTATTCCCTGAATTTTAACAACGTACGGGTGCGCAAATGAGCGAGAGCGTAAAAGTCGGGACCGGCAAAGGCAGCGAACTGATCGCCTTCAATATCGGATCCCAGGAATTCTGCATCGGCACCACCTCCGTCCGGGAGATCAGGGGCTGGACGCCGGCGACGGCGCTCCCGCACGCCCCGGTTTTCGTGCTCGGCGTCGTCAATTTGCGGGGCGTCGTCCTGCCGATCGTCGATCTGGCCGTGCGGCTGGGCTTTCGGCCGACCGAGCCGACCGCGCGTCACGCCATCATCGTCGTCGAGTTCGGCCGTCAGGTCGCGGGCCTGCTGGTCGACGGCGTCTCCGATATCTTCACCGCCGGCGAAGAGCAAATCCAGCCCACCCCGGACATCGCCGCCGAGACCGCCAAGCTTTTTCTGCGCGGCGTCATCGCCATGGACGGCCGCCTCATCGGCGTCATCGACATCGCGAACCTCCTGCCTTCGCCGGAATTGCTCGCCGCGTGAGGCAAACGCGGCCGATCTCGTTCGGCCGGTCAAACGGATCGCGGGTCTGGCCGCGCCGGCGATTCGTCGGCGCGGGCGTTCGCGGCGAAGGCGCGTGTCGGCTACGAAGAGCACGCTGCCTTTGGATTGAATCCGACCTCCGCCGTCATCGCCACGCTTCGCTCGCGACGACGGCCGCGATGGATCGACTTGAAGACGGCGCGCTCGAGGCGCGAAGACGTCGATCGCCGCGGCTAGATCGCCCCGAACAATTTGTTGAGCAGGCTCTTGTCGCGCGGCGGCGGCGCGGCGGGCGCGTAATTGTCGACATTGGGGATCGGCGCCGGCGGCACGGGGGCGTCCGACACGGCGGGAGCGACAGCGCGCCTGACCGGCGCGGCGGGCGCTCCCGACGCGGCTTCGCCGCCCCGGCCGATCGTCAGCGGCGCGCCGACCGCTTCGGGCGCCGGGGCGGGCGGTGCGGCTTCGGGGGCGGGCGCGTCGGCGTTGCGCCAGACGCCCGATGGCAGCGCGGCGATCGGCACGCCCTGATGGGCCGCCTTCATGAAGCGGCTCCAGATTTCGACCGGCAGATTGCCGCCCGAGACCTTCTTGGTCGGCGCGCCGTCGTCGTTGCCGAGCCAGACGCCGGCGACGAGGTAACTCGTGTAGCCGACGAACCAGGCGTCGCGCCATTCCTGGCTGGTGCCCGTCTTGCCCGCGGCCTCCCAGCCCGGCAATTCGGCCTTGTGCGCGGTGCCGGTCAGCAGGGTTTCCTGCATCATCGCATTCATCATCGCGACATATTGCGGATCGATCACCCGGCCGAAGCTGGCGTTCTTGCGGGTGTAGAGCAGTTTGCCGTTGGCCGTGCGCACGCGCGCGATCACATGGGGTTGCACGCCGATGCCGCCATTGGCGAAAGCGGCGTAAGCGGCGACGAGTTCGAGCGGCGTGACTTCCGACGTTCCCAGCGCGATGGAAGCGTTGGGCTCGAGGTCGGAGGTGATGCCGAGGCGATGGGCGGTGCGCACGACCGTCTTGGGGCCGACTTCCAGGCCGAGCCGCACCGCGACCGTATTGAGCGAAAGCGACAGCGCCTTGGTCAGCGTCACCGGGCCGAAATATTCGCGCGAATAGTTTTCCGGATTCCAGCCCTTGATCGAGATCGGCGCGTCCTCCCGCACCGTGTCGGGGGTCAGGCCCTTTTCGAGGGCGGCGAGATAGACGAAGGGCTTGAAGGCGGAGCCGGGCTGGCGCTTGGCGGCGACCGCGCGGTTGAACTGGCTGTCGGCGTAGTTGCGCCCGCCGACCAGCGCCTTGACCGCGCCGTCGGGATCGAGCGCCACGACGGCGCCCTGATCGACGCCGAATTTGTCGCCCTTGGCGTTGAGCTCTTCGGTCAGCGCCCGCTCGGCGTTGGCCTGCATCTTCGGGTCGAGCGTCGTCGTGACGGCGATATCCTCGTCGATGGCGCCGACGGTGTCGTCGAGCATGTCCATGACGTAATCGGCGGCGTAATTGATCGACCCCGCGCCTTTCTCGCGCACGACCTGGGCGGGAGCGGAAAGCGCGAGCTTGGCCATCGCCTCGGTGATGTGGCCTTGTTCGGCCATCGCGGTGATGACCTGCGCCGCGCGTTCGTTGGCCGCCGCCAGATTGTGATTGGGCGCGAGCCGGGTCGGCGACTTCATCAGGCCGGCGAGAACCGCGGCCTCCGAGAGATTCACCAGCCTGGCGCTCTTGCCGAAATATTTCTGCGCCGCCGCTTCGACGCCGAAGGCGCCCGAGCCGAAATAGACGCGGTTGAGATAGAGTTCGAGGATCTGGTCCTTGGAATATTTGCGCTCGAGCCACAACGCGAGAATCGCTTCCTGGATCTTGCGCGAGAGCGTGCGCTCCTGCGTGAGAAAGAGATTCTTGGCGAGCTGCTGGGTCAGCGTCGAACCGCCCTCCATGCCGCCTCGTCCCGTGACGTCGCGAAACACGGCGCGGCCGATGCCGATCGGGTCGATGCCGAAATGCTGGTAGAAGCGGCGGTCCTCGATCGCGACGAAGGCCTTGGGCAGATAGGGCGGCAGCTCGCTCAAATGCACCGCCGCGCCGCCGGTGTCGCCGCGATTGGCGAGGAGCGAACCGTCCTCGGCGAGAATGGCGATATTGGGCGGGCGCTTGGGCACCGCGAGCTGGTCGATCGGCGGCAATTGACTGGCGTAATAGGCGAACAGGCCGGCGACGCCGACGACGCCCCAGACGGCGAGCACGAATCCCCAATAGACCAGCCGGCCGACGAGGGAACGCCGGGGCTTCGCGCTCGAGCCGCGCCGCCCCCCGCCCGAACCGCGGCTCGCCTTCTTGGGCCGCCGCTGCGGGCGATCGGCCGGATCGGCGCGCAAGTCGTCGTCGCGGCCGCGGCCTCGCGGCGAATCGTCGAGTCGCGGTTCGATCCGCTCCGCGTTTCGCTTGCCGCCCCTGCCGAACATCACGCGATCCCGCCCGAGCCCATCGAGGGGAAGCCCCCCGAAACGACGCCGCCCGACCCAATCGAAGCTAAAGGCGGCGATTTAAGGGCCGGTTAAGGTTGCCGAGCCCTTGAACGCAATCGAGAGAAATTCAGTCGAATCCATGGGGACCGCGGCCCTGTCGCTCTTGCGCATCCCGCGCCTCCTTGGCAAAGTTCGCGCCCCGCGCGATAAGGCGGGCCGTGTCGCCGGGACGACGGAGCGATCAAAAGAGGCGGCGCGCGTTCCAATTCTTTTTTTTGGAAGCGCCGCCGCGGGCGTGAAATCTGGGATGATGCGATGAAGGTCACCATAGAGCGAACAGCCCTGCTCAAGGCGCTGGGCCACGTCCATCGCATCGTCGAACGGCGCAACACGATCCCGATCCTTTCCAACGTGCTGATCGAGGCGCGCGAAGGTCAGGTGACGCTCAAGAGCACCGACCTCGATCTCGAAGCGACGGAGTCGGCGCCCGCCGACGTCGCCCAGGCCGGCGCGACGACCGTGCCCGCTCATGTCATCTACGACATCGTGCGCAAATTGCCCGAGGGCGCGCAGGTCAGTCTGGAAATGACGGGGGAGGCGGGTCAGCTGCTGCTGCGCTCGGGACGCTCGCGTTTTTTCCTGCAAAGCCTGCCCGCTTCCGATTTCCCCGATCTCACGGCGGGCGAATTCACGCACCGCTTCGTCCTCCCCGCCGTCGATCTCAAGCGGCTGATCGACAACACCCAATTCGCCATTTCGACCGAGGAGACGCGCTATTATCTCAACGGCATCTTTTTCCACACGGTCGACGTCGGCGGCGTGAGCCTGCTGCGCGCCGTCGCCACCGACGGCCATCGCCTCGCCCGGGTCGAGATTCCCGCGCCGCAGGGCGCGGTGGGCATGCCCGGCGTCATCGCGCCGCGCAAGGCGGTCAGCGAAGTGCAGAAGCTGCTCGAGGACACGGCCCAGGAAGTCGCCATCGAGATTTCGACGACCAAGGCGCGTTTCCAGTTCGGCGACGTCGTGCTGACGACCAAGCTGATCGACGGCACGTTCCCCGACTACAGCCGGGTCATTCCCACGCACAACGACAAACGCCTCGTCGTTGACAAGGAGCCCTTCGCCAAGGCGGTGGATCGCGTCTCGACGATTTCCTCGGAGCGCGGCCGCGCGATCAAGCTGGCGATCGCCGACAACAAGATGACGCTCTCGGTCAACAATCCGGATTCGGGGTCGGCAAGCGAGGAAATCGAAGTCGACTACGATTCCGCGCCGATCGAGATCGGCTTCAACGCGCGTTACCTCCTCGACATCGCCGGGCAACTCTCGGGCGACACGGCCCTGATCAAGCTTTCCGACCCCGGCTCGCCGACGATCATCCAGGATCGCGACGGCTCGGCGGCGCTCTATGTACTGATGCCGCTCAGGGTCTAGGCGGGCGTTCGGAAGAGAAGGGTTTACAGCTCTCGCAGAAACGCCGCCGCGGCGCGGCCATGCTCCTCGCGCAGCCGAGCAAGGTCGACGCCTATCGGCGAGCCTTCGATCACACGCCATTCGCCCGCGATCATCACCCGATCCGCGTGGTGAGCGCCGCAAAGCACAAGCGCCGCGAGCGGATCTCCGGCGCCGGAAAAACGCAGGTCGTCGAGAGTGAAGAGCGCGAGGTCGGCCTGCTTGCCGACCGCGATCTCGCCGATGTCGCTCCTGCCGAGGCACTGGGCGGACCCCTTCGTGGCCCATCGCAATGCGTCGAGATGCGTAACCGCGGCGGCGCCATAGGCGAGGCGTCCGAGCATGAGGGCGTGACGCACGGACTCCATCAGATTCGAGCTGTCGTTAGAGGCCGACCCGTCGACGCCAAGCCCAACGATTCCTCCCGCCGCCTCGATATCCTTGCTTCGGCACGTCCCGGAGGCGAGCACCATGTTCGAGGTTGGGCAATGGCACACGCCGACGCGATGTCGGCCAAGACGCTTTATTTCGGCGTCGTTAAAGTGGATGCCGTGAGCAAGCCAGACCCGATCGCTCAGCCAACCGACCTGCTCGAGATAGTCGAGCGGCCGACACCCGAAGTGATGCAGGCAAAAGTCGTCTTCGTCGAGCGTCTCGCCCAGATGGGTGTGCAGTCGACAATCGTGCTTCTCGGCCAGCGCGGCCGTATCGACCATCAATTGTCTCGTGACGTTGAACGGCGCGCAAGGCGCCAGCGCCACGCAGCGGAACGATCCCTCGCTCGGATCATGGTATTTGGCGAGCACCCTCTCGCAATCGGCTATCACCGCATCATAGCTTTGCATCAGCCGCTCGTCGGCGATGCCGCCGCTCGCCGTCCCCATATTGACGGCGCCGCGCGTGAGCGTGACGCGCATGCCGAGCCTAGCCGCTTCCTCAGCCTCGATATCCACGGCGTCGGCCATGTCGCTGGGAAAGACGAACAGATGATCGCAGGCTGTCGTACAGCCCGACATCAGGAGTTCGGTCAAGGCGACGCGCACGGCGAGACGAAAGCGGTCGCGATTGAGATGGCTGCCCCAGATTGGATAGAGCGCCTTCAGCCAGGGGAAGAGTTCCTTGTTGATCGCCTGTGGGTGCGCGCGCGTCAGGGTTTGGAAAAAATGGTGATGCGCATTTATCAACCCGGGAACGACGACATGCCGCCGCGCCTCGAAAACCTCGTCATATCCGGAGGTCGGGCCTTTGGCGCCGACGAGTTCGACAATACGGCCTTCGTCGACGACGACGCCGCGTTCGCCGCCGGAAGCGAGCATCGCAATGGGATCGCGCAGCCAGGTTCTCATCGCGCCTCGTTCAACGCCCGCACTAAGGCCAGTCGGCATTCATGTCGGCGCGAAAAGCTTCGGGCAAGGCATTTCGCGTCGAAGCCCCGAAATGGAGGATGCCTTGGACCGTCCGCATATCTCGCGAGCCGCCGGCGCGCTCAGGCCCGTCCCGTTCTCAGCGTTCTCAGCGCGACCGCGACGATCGTCTCGAATCGGGTCGCCAGCGCGACGCTCGCGACATCCCTGTCGAGCCGCAGCGCGATCGGGTGGATGAAGCGATGCGCGGCGTCGAAGATCAGCGACATGGCCCGGCGCCGGTCGGTCATGGCGAAGGCGCCGGAGGCGACGCCTTCCTCGACGACGCGCTGGATTTCCGACTGCACGCGCGCGCGGTGCCGGCGCGCGCTGCCGCGATCCTCCTCGAGCGCCTCGATCAGCAGGTCGAACAAGGCGGGATCGCTCTCCAGCTGCTGGCGGTAGGCGCGATGAATCGTCATCAGCATGTTTTCGAGCTTGTCATAGGCGGGAGCGGCGCCTTCGGCCGCCTCCCTCAGGCGCGTCTCGATCGGGCGAAGCCAGGACGCCGTGATCTCCTCGAACAGCGCCGCCTTGGAAGGAAAATAGCGATAGACGTTGGCGTGCGTCATGCCCGCCTCTTGCGCGACGCCGACGACCGTCGCGCGCGCCGCGCCGAACTTGCGCACATGAGCCCGCGCGATTTCGAGGATCCGCGCTTCGACGGATTCGGCGGGCGACGATTGTGACAAGTCCAGTCTGCCTCCGGCAAGCGGCGCGCGATGCTGGCATGAAACGCGAGGGGGCGCCAGCCAGTGGCGAAGATCTGAAACCTGAGCCGACCTTAAAGACGACGGAATGCGCGTGACGCTCACGCCATCTTCAGCGCCGCCGTCTCTCTGGCCGCGCGGATACGCCGCCTCGCGCCATGGCGCCAATGTGGGGTCTCGTTCACATGCGATTTTCAACGTCACGACGCCTGTCACATTGCCTTCTTCAAGGCGCAATTTGACTTAGGTGTTGATTTTAACCAACACGCCTGAAAATCAAGGCTTTCCCGGCGTCCTGCTGTTCCGGTCGCGATCTCATTGGCCTATCTGTCGCGGCGACGGAACGCCGCCATGGACCATGCACGATTCGAGGCGCTGAAGCGCGAGATCGCCGCCGACACCACGGTCGATCAACTGGTCGATCTTGAGGCGCAGACGGCGCGTCTGCTGTCTGAACGCGTGTCTGAAGCGCTCGTCGCCCGACGCGCCGTGGCGGTGGCTCACGACCATAAGTGCCCGCACTGCGACGGCGCGAAGATTGTCCGGCATGGCCGCGACCGCGCCGGCCGGCAACGCTTCCGCTGCCTCAAAACCGAAGACGGCAAGGGGTGCGGTCGGACCTTCAATGCGCTCAGCGGCACGGCCTTCGCGCGGATGCGGAAGCCGGAACTCTGGGCGCGTTACGCGGCGGAACTGGCGCGGGGGATGTCGCTGACGAAGATCGTCGCCGACGTCGGCCTGCCGATCAACCGCCATACCGCCTGGCGCTGGCGTCACCGCCTGCTCGCCGCGCTGGAGCCGCCGAAGCCGGAGCGGCTGGGCGGCATCGTCGAGGTCGACGAGACGTTTTTCCTCAGGAGTTTCAAGGGTCATCGCGGGTGGAAGCGCGGCGCTCCGCCGGAAAATCGTCCGCCGCGCTATCGCGGTTCCGGCGCGCTCTTGCCGGGCCTGTCGCATCAACAGGTTCCGATCCTGACCGCCATCGACCGGGACGGTCGGCACGTCGACGCCATGATGGAGCGCCGCTCCGGCGACCAGATCGTCGCCAAGCTCGGCGAGACCGTCCAGCCGGATTCCGTCCTCTGCACCGACGACTTCTCCGCCTACGCGAAACTGGCCGAGAAGGTCGGCGCCGACCACCGCGTCTTCAGCCCGCCGAAGGACGACTGGGTGAAGAAGGCGATCGGCCATGCGCCGCGCCGCGAGGGCGCGCTCGGCCTCGGACGGGTCAATGCCCACCACGGGACGATGAAGGTGCTGGTCAACAGCCGCCTGCGGGGCGTCTCGACGAAATACCTGCCCAACTATCTCGTCATGCTGCGGCTGGAGCGTCGTCCGCCGGCGTCGCCGCAGGACACGCTACGGGCTGTGTTCGGAGCCGTTTAGGCTTGCCGACGCTGGGGCGCAAAGCCGGCGACCGATGCCGCGAGCGATCGGCGCGACTAACGCTTATTGGGAGATCCGGCAGGGGCATTAGCGGGATTGGAATGCCGGTCGCGCACGTTCTTCGGCGTCGGATCAAACATTTCGCTGACCCATGCAGCGAAATCGATCGGATGAGCCACGACGATCTCAAGGCCGTCCGGGCGGCTGAGGATGTGACAAGTCAGAGTTCGGTTATGACCGTCTGGAAGCCGAATTGTTGTCGTTGCATAGCTCTCACATCTTGCCGGCTTGAAGTCGATCAGGTTGTCCGTAACGAGCACGTGAGCGCGAGCGCCGAAGGCAGTCGCGAGCACGCCGCCGTCCTCCGTGTCTCTGAGCGTCAAATCGGGCGTTCCGCCTAGGATCAAATGCGGATCTAGCCTTTCTGGCCCAGCCTTCATCGCGTCGATGACCGCACGGCTGAACTCGTCGACCTCTTCCGCCGGCACAGACAGTCTGCCGAGGACATTGGACAAGGTGTCCATCATCCGATGGGACGCTACAATTTGAGCGGGACGTCCAAACACGCGGCCTGATTCGAGGGCGGAGAAGATGCGTTGGGCCGCAGTCCCAATCCGCTGTTCGCGCTTGGCCTTAATGAGCCGAACAAAGACATTGACGTCCAAGACGACCCGCAGGGGGCTCGTCACGGGTGGCGCTCCACAACAACCGCATCGTCATAGTCCTGCGGGTCTGGCTCGATCGTCATGTGCTCGGCGGCCGCGCTGGCTGCCTCGTTGAGGCGACGCATGGCGTCCTGGTACATCAGGATTCGCGCCAGTTCCTTGAGACGGCGGCGTCCAGTCTTCGCGTCCGCGGCAGCGTCGACTAAGACGTCCCTAACGTCCTTGGGGAAAAGCGTGAAGACCTTCACGGCGCTTTCGATCACGTTGGCGAATGACCGGTTTTCGCTATGTGCGATCATCTTGACCCGCATGCCGACGTCAGGTGTGAGCGATGTCGAAAACGCCTTCTCTCTCACCTCAGCCATAGCGGCCTCCTTCGTATCATTCATTTCATGTGATGTACACTATTACACATAAAATGGAAGACGACCAGCTCTTTTTCTAGGGGAGCGGGCTTGTCAATGACCCCACGACCATCTCGGCGAAATGCGGCAAGACGGCTGGTTAATCACGCGCTGAGCCTGCTCAACAAAGGCCGCGTCCGACCTCAATTGGGTAGGGTTGCCCCGCAGATATCAACACCTAAGTCAAATTGCGCCTTCTTCAAATTGGTGTCTCTAGTCCCACGTTCCGACAATAATCATCGAGGCGCCGACATTAAATGTCTGACAATAATAATGACGACACAGATGATCTGGCCGATCCGTTTTACTACGAGGATTCGGTTTCTCAGCGGGCTATGGCGTTTTACTACGTAGCTAAACTTTCAGACACCATCAAAGACAAGGCGATAAAGGAATTGTGCTTAACGATGCTGAGGAAGCTCAACGGCAGCATCAAGGCGCCCTCGACCGCGGAGCTGCGCACGATCGATGGGGGCGCGCAATTGACGACTCCGCACAGCCGATAAACCGTTTTGCTCCGCCCACCATCGCCGGCGGTTTCGGGTCGGGAGGAGGCCATTGCGCGTCTCCGACATTCGAGCGGCGACGCCGAGTGACCGCCCGCCACTCAAAGTGGAGGAGCAGAGTCGGGAACCGGGCGTCGGATTTTCATCGCTAGGTCTCGACGAGGCCGCCGAGGTCGCCGGAAGAGGATTGGCCTCGGCCGCCGTGCGGCTCGCCGAGATAATCGACCGAGCGCATCTCGACGAGGCGCGAGGCGGCGCGGGCGAATTCGAACGCTTCCGCTCCGGCCGCCGCGCAATAGAGATCGGCCGGTTCGGCCGCCGCCGAGGCGATCAGCTTGACCCGCATGTCGTAAAGGGCGTCGACGAGCGTGATGAGGCGCCTGGCCTCGTTGCGCTCGTCCGCGCCGAGCGTGGGGATGCGATCGACGACGAGCGTATGAAAGCGTTCGGCGATGGCGAGATAGTCCGCCGCGCCCAGAGGACGGCGACAAAGGTCGTCGAAGGAAAAACGGGCGACGCCGTCGATCGCCTGGGGAACCCGCAGCACGCGGCCGAGCAGCGCGATGTCCATCGGCGCGCCGCGCGCCGCGCCGGTCAGGCTCTGGAACGCCGCGTCGAGCGCCGCTTCGGCGCGCGCGTCGTCGGGGCAGTAATAGACCGGCGCACGAGCGAGCTTTTCCAGACGAAAATCGGTCCGGGCCTGGAGTTCGACGATGTCGAGCCGCTCGCGCACCAGCGCGACGAAGGGCAGGAACAGCGCGCGGTTCAGGCCGTCCCTGTAGAGATCGCCCGGCGCGGCGTTCGACGTCGCGACGACCACGACCCCGGCCGCGAACAACGCCGCGAACAAGCGCCCGAGGATCATCGCGTCGGCGATGTCGCGCACGCCGAATTCGTCGAAGCACAGCAGCCAGGCTTCTCCCGCCAGCGCCGCCGCGACGGGCGCGATCGGGTCGTCGCCGAGGATTTCGCCGCGCTTGCGCATCTGCCGCCAGCGATGCACGCGCGCGTGCACATCGGCCATGAAGGCGTGAAAGTGGACGCGGCGCTTGAGCGAGAGCGGCGCGCCCTCGAAGAACAGGTCCATCAGCAGGGTTTTGCCCCGTCCGACCGCGCCATGAATATAGAGGCCGCGCGGCGCCTCGTTCGGCTTGGCGCCGATCAGGCGCCCGAGGGCGCTCGCGCGGCGGCCCGGCCGATAGCCGACGAGCCCAGCGGCGAGGCCGTCGAGGCGCGCCACGAGATCGGCTTGCGCCGGATCGGCCTCGATGCGCCCACCGGCGACGAGCGCCCCATAGCGCCCGAGAACGGAACGGCTCATCGCGGCGAGGTCTCGCGAGAAGGCGCGATCGCAGTTGCCGGGAAGAAGGCCTTGCGCCAAAATGGGGCGCGGGAGGCGGTCGTCGAGCTGGACGCGTCAATCATCGTGTAACGTTCTGCTGCCGCCCGCGCGCGACGCGCGTGGCGGGACAAGGGGTTGGAGCCATGCGAGCGGGGGTTGGAGGCGGCGCCGCGGAGTCCCGACTCGCCGCCCTCGTCGCCGCCGGTTTCTGTCTTTTTACGCCGCCGGAGTCAAAGGCCTGCGGCGGCGCGGCGACGTTGGCCGAACCCGGCTCCGTTACGCCGCCGCGGGCGCCACCTCGACGGAAATCCGCGCGCCGAGGTCGCGTTCGGCGACGGCCAGTTCGTAGGCCATCTGCAAATTGAGCCAAAACCGCGCGCTGTTGCCAAAGTACCGCCCGAGCCGCATGGCGGTCTCCGGCGATATGCCGCGCTTGCCGTTGAGAATGTCGGTGATCCGGCCCGACGGCGTGCGCAACGCCAAGGCCAGCGCGTTCGCCGACAGTCCGCGCGCCTCGATCTCGCGCCTGAGCACCCGTCCGGGGTGAACGATCAGCATCGTCGTCTCTCCTTAGTGATAATCAACGGTCTCGACATCCCAGGCGTCGCCGTCCCGAAAGCGAAAACAGAGGCGCCACGGACCATTGATCGTCATGGCCCATTGGCCCTTTCTGTCGCCGGACAATCTGTGCAAGCCTACCGACTTGAGCGGGCTCAAATCGTCGGGCGAAGTCGCGGCGTTCAGCGCGGTCAGCAAATCGATCGCGGCGTCTTCGTCCAAGCCTGAGAACTTGCTCTTGCCGTCCTCGGCGAAGCGTCGGGTCGCGCTGTTCGCCCAAGTCTTGATCATATTATCATCGTACTATGCGTAGCGTGGTACGTCAATTGGCGTGACGGCAATTCCGGCGCGCCGGCGTCGCCGCGCGGCGATAGCCGCCGCCGCGCGCATTGTCTACAATCGCCCCATGACCCAAGCTTCCCGTCCCGTCGGCCCTGGCGACCACGTCTTTCTCGTCGACGGCTCGTCCTTCGTCTTTCGCGCCTATTTTCAGTCGATCCGGCAGGATCAGAAATACAATTATCGTTCCGACCGCCTGCCGGTCGGGGCGGTGCGGCTGTTCGCGGCCAAGGTTCTGCAATTCCTGCGCGACGGCGCGGCGGGGATCAAACCGACGCATCTGGCGATCATTTTCGACAAGTCGGAGAATTCCTTCCGGCGCGAAATCTATCCGCCCTACAAGGCCCATCGGCCCGATCCTCCGCAAGACCTCGTGCCGCAGTTCCCGCTGATGCGCGAGACCGTGCGGGCGTTCGGCCTGACGCCGATCGAGCAGGACCGCTACGAGGCCGACGATCTCATCGCGACCTACGCGCGCCAGGCGCGCGAACGCGGCGCCGACGTGCTCATCGTCTCCGCCGACAAGGACCTGATGCAGCTCATCGAGCCGGGCGTCGCGATGTTCGACCCCGCCTCGGGCGATCGCGAGGAGCGGCGCATCGGCCCGGCGGAGGTGGTCGACTATTTCGGCCTGGGCGCCGACAAGGTCGTCGACATCCAGGCGCTCGCCGGCGATCCCACCGACAACGTGCCCGGCGCGCGCGGCATCGGCGTCAAGACGGCGGCGCAACTGATCGGCGAATACGGCGATCTCGACACGCTGCTCGCTCGCGCCGGCGAAATCAAACAACCCAAGCGCCGCGAAATCCTGACCGATCCCGAGTCGGTCGCGTTGATCCGGCTGTCGAAAACGCTGGTCACGCTGGTGCGCGACGTCGACGTCGCCGTCCCCCTCGACACGCTCGGCGTGCCCAAGTTAGAGGGCGCGCCGCTGATCGCCTTTCTCAAGGCGATGGAGTTCACCACGATCACCCGCCGCGTCGGCGAGATTTGCGGGCTCGACTCGAACGCGGTCGAGCCCGACGCGCGCTTCCTCGGTCCAGGCGGCTGGCGCGGGCGCAACGGCGAGACGATCGCGCCGAGCCTCGCGGCGCCCGCCGCTTCGCCCGCCGAGTCCGCCGCGCCGGCCGAAAAGTCCGCCGCGCCTGCCGCCAAGGCCGCCGCCGAACGGACGCCGAAGGGCCTCGCCGCCGAGCGGGCCGCTCGGGCGCGGGAGGAAAGGATCGACGTCTCGGCCTACGCGACCGTGGCCGCGGCGGATGCGTTGCAAGGCTGGATCGCGCGCGCTTTCGCCGAAGGGCTCGTCGCCTTCGACACCGAGACCACTTCGCTCGATCCGTTGCAGGCCGATCTCGTCGGCGTCTCGCTGGCCGTGGCGCCGGGGCAAGCCTGTTACATTCCGATCGGCCATCGCGCCGGCGACGCCGATCTCTTCGGCGGCGGCGGGCTGCTGCCTGGCCAGATCGCCGAGGCCGAGGCGATCGAGCTTCTCAAGCCGCTGCTCGAAGACCCGAGCGTGCTGAAGATCGGCCAGAACGTCAAATTCGATTGGCACGTCTTCGCCCGCCGCGGCGTCGAAGTCGCGCCGTTCGACGACACGATGCTGCTTTCCTACGCACTGGACTCGGGCGCGACCAACGACGGCCACGGCATGGATTCGCTGTCCGAGCGCTGGCTCGGCCACAAGACCATTCATTTCAGCGAAGTCGCGGGCTCCGGGCGCAATTTCATCGGCTTCGCGCGCGTAGCCGTCGACAAGGCGACGCAATACGCCGCCGAGGACGCCGACGTGACGCTCAGGCTGTGGCGCGCCCTGAAGCCGCGGCTGCCCGCCGAGGGGATGACGACGGTCTACGAGACGCTGGAGCGCCCGCTCGTCGTTCCGCTCGCGCGCATGGAGCGGCGCGGCGTCTCGATCGACCGCGAAATCCTTTCGCGCCTGTCGGGCGAGTTCGCGCAAGGCATGGCGCGGATCGAGGCCGAGGTGCAAAAAATCGTCGGCGCGCCGTTCAACCCGGGCTCGCCCAAGCAGCTCGGCGACATCCTGTTCGGCCAGATGGGCCTGCCCGGCGCCAAGAAGACGGCGAGCGGCGCCTGGTCGACCTCGGCGCGCGTGCTGGAGGATCTGGCCGAGGAGGGCCACGAACTGCCCGCCCGCATCCTCGAATGGCGCCAGCTCGCCAAGCTCAAATCGACCTACACCGACGCGCTGCCGGGCTTCGTCGATCCCAGGACCCGCCGCGTGCACACCTCCTACGCGCTGGCGTCGACGACGACCGGGCGGCTCTCCTCGTCCGATCCCAATCTGCAGAACATTCCCGTGCGCAACGAGGAGGGGCGCAAGATCCGCCGCGCCTTCGTCGCCGCGCCCGGCTGCAAGCTGATCTCGGCCGATTACAGCCAGATCGAATTGCGCCTGCTCGCCCATGTCGCCGACATCGCGCCGCTCAAGAAGGCCTTCGCCGACGGGCTCGACATCCACGCCATGACCGCCTCGGAAATGTTCGGCGTTCCCGTCAAGGACATGCCGGGCGAGGTGCGCCGGCGCGCCAAGGCGATCAATTTCGGCATCATCTACGGCATTTCGGCCTTCGGCCTCGCCAACCAGCTCGGCATTTCGCGCGAGGAGGCGGGCGCCTATATCCGAAAATATTTCGAGCGCTTCCCCGGCATCCGCGACTATATGGAGGCGACCAAGAAACAGGCGCGCGCGGAAGGCTTCGTGCGCACCATCTTCGGCCGCAAGTGCCACTTCCCGCGCATCAACGCCGCCAACCCGTCCGAGCGGGCGTTCAACGAGCGCGCGGCGATCAACGCGCCGCTGCAAGGCTCGGCCGCCGACATCATCCGCCGCGCGATGGCGCGCATGGACGACGCGCTCGCGCTACGCAAGCTCAGCGCGCGCATGCTGATGCAGGTGCATGACGAACTGGTGTTCGAGGCGCCCGACGACGAGGTCGAGGCGACGATCAAGCTCGTCTCCAAGGTGATGGTCGAGGCCCCCGAGCCGGCCGTTCAGCTAAGCGCGCCGCTCGCGGTCGACGCGCGGGCGGCGGGAAATTGGGACGAGGCGCATTAAGCGGGCGGGGACATCGTCACTGCGCAGCGTCGGGCCGTCCCATGCCCGCCATGTCATGCTTCGCATAGCCGGAAGGAAGGTCGAACGCGCCCGCGGGCGGATCTTGATGCTGGATGGATTTGAGCGTGACGACCACTTGGCGGCCTCCGTCGCCGAACTTGCTGATTGTCTGCACCGGAAATCCGTCGAAGCCGATCGCTTTCGTCATCGAATCGAAGTTGATTGTCGTCATCGGCGAATGCAAGCCGCCCATCGCCGCCTTCATTTGCCCCATAAAGGCGCCGAAGCTGGCGAAAGCCTTGAGATCGTCGCGGCTCAACCCCAAGTCCGACAGTCTTGCGACGCAGACTTCCGACAAAGATTTTCCATCCACGACGATTCGATAGGGCGCGCAGCTCCAATCCCCCACCGTGCGGGAATCGCCGGCTTTCTCGTAGGTTATTTGCGGCGCCGCAGACGGCGCGCCCTGAGCCATGCCGCGTGCGGCCATCATGGCCTCGATCTGCTTGCGCTGCGCCTCGGGCATCGCAGCCAATTTCTGCTTCATCTGCGCCATCGCTTGATCCATTCGGGCGCCCATCTGCCCCATGCCGCCGGGCGTCAGTTCGATATAGCTGTGGTCTTTCGATCGCAGGACCCACACCTTGTTCTGGTCGCCGCGAAAGATGACGTCCGCCATCGCAGAACTCATTCGCAACCGATCCGTGTCCAGGACCATCGTTCTGGGTTGGGGAGGGGCGTCATTGACCGCCTCATCCAAGGCGATCACGGTTCCCGCCATCGCGGCGCCGCCGGCGCCGAGCACGAGAAGGGCGCCCGCGAAGCCGGCGCCCAAAGCAAAATTACCGCGCACCATGCTCTCCCCTTTGGTGACCAAGTCGGCGCAAATCCAGATGGGCCAGATTGTTCGACCCCGACCCGTTGGTCCGCAGCGAATGTTAGAGCATGGAACGGATGTGGGCCAGCGCGGGCGGCGGGGAAATTGCGACCAGTCGCATTGGGCGCGACGGAACGCTCGACGCTCGCTGCCGAAAAGACGGCTGCCGACCGAAGCGGCCGTTCGTTTTCATCGCCCTAGCCGATTCTCGCTCGCTCCAACGCGGACGGAACGCAAAGGCCGCGATAAGCCTTAAAATCAGCCGCGCCGGCGCGACCCGAACCTCGATTCGGCGCGGTGACAAGATGCGAGCCTGTGGCGCCAAACTTGCATGAAAATAGCGGCCTCTTGGGCGCGGTCGCTGCGCGCGCCGCCCAGGAGGATGTCGACAGCGTATCAATTCGGCACAAGCGTCAACCTTTCGTTAACCATTCGACATCAGATTGGAATCACAGGAAAAAGAACCAATCGCGCTGGAGGTCCGCAATGAACGCCATAGCGGCGAACGTATTCGCGCCATCTGTTGCTACCGAGTCCGGTTCCGTCACGCCTCGAAAGGGCGCTGAAATCTTCAGCCTGTTCTCTTCCGCCTATGCGCGGGAGCGGCGCGAGGTCATGAGCCTGACCGATTATCTCGAGGGGTGCCGCGAGGATCCCTCGATGTACGCCACCGCGGCGGAGCGGATGATCGCCGCCATCGGCGAGCCGAAGGTGATCGACACCAGCAAGGACTTGCGTCTCGGCCGCATTTTCCTCAACCGGACGATCAAGATCTATCCGAGCCTGGCCGGCTTTTTCGGCATGGAGGACACGATCCAGCGCGTCGTCAGCTATTTCCAACACGCGGCGCAAGGGCTCGAAGAGCGCAAGCAGATCCTCTATCTGCTCGGCCCCGTCGGCGGCGGCAAGTCGTCGCTCGCCGAGCGGCTGAAGCACCTGATGGAATCGCGGCCGATTTATGTGCTCGCGGCCGGCGAGGAGATCAGCCCCATCTTCGAATCCCCGCTCGGCATCTTCCGGCCGGACGCGATGGGCGCGGCTCTGGAGAAGCAATACGCCATTCCGCCCCGCCGCCTGACCGGCATCTGCTCGCCGTGGGCGGCCAAGCGGCTCGATCAATTCGACGGCGATCTCTCAAAATTCTCCGTCGTGAAAATGTATCCCTCGAAGCTGCGCCAGATCGGCGTCGCCAAGACCGAGCCGGGCGACGAAAACAATCAGGACATCTCGGCCCTGGTCGGCAAGATCGACATTCGTAAGCTCGAGCATTTCTCGCAACACGACCCCGACGCCTACAGCTATTCGGGCGGGCTCAATCGCACGACGCAGGGGCTGCTCGAGTTCGTCGAAATGTTCAAGGCGCCCATCAAGGTTCTGCATCCCTTGCTGACGGCGACGCAGGAAGGCAACTACGCCGGCACCGAAAATCTCGGCGCCTTGCCGTTCCAGGGCGTCGTCCTCGCCCATTCCAACGAGTCGGAATGGGAGCAGTTCAAGAACAACAGGAACAACGAAGCCTTCCTCGACCGCATTTGCGTGGTCAAGGTTCCCTACTGCCTGCGCGTCAGCGAAGAGGCGATGATCTACGCCAAGCTGCTCGAAAACAGCGACCTCGGCGCCGCGCCCTGCGCGCCGGAAGTGCTGGAAATTCTCGCCCGCTTCTGCATTCTCTCGCGCATCAAGGAGCACCAGAACTCGCCACTGTTCTCGAAAATGCGCGTGTACAACGGCGACAGTCTCAAGGACACCGACCCCAAGGCGAAATCGATCCAGGAATATCGCGAGGCGGCTGGCGTTTCCGAGGGCATGGCGGGCATTTCGACCCGCTTCGCCTTCAAGGTTCTCTCCGAGACGTTCAACTTCGACAACGAGGAAATCGCCGCCGACCCGGTTCATTTGATGTACGTGCTCGAACAGGCGGTGAAGCGCGAGCAACACCCCAAGGAGGTCGAGGAGCGTTATCTCGACTTCATCAAGTCGATGCTGGCGCCGCGCTATGCCGAGTTCATCGGCCGCGAGATCCAGAAGGCCTATATCGAGTCCTACAGCGAATACGGCCAGAATCTCTTCAACCGCTACATCGCCTATGCCGACGCCTGGATCGAGGAGCAGGATTACAAGGACGCCGACACCGGTCAGGTCTTCGACCGGCAAATTCTCGACGCCGAATTGTCGAAGACGGAGAAGCCGGCCGGCATCGCCAATCCCAAGGATTTCCGCAATGAAATCGTCAAGTTCGCGCTGCGCGCGCGGGCGAGCAACCAGGGCAAGAACCCCTCCTGGACCAGCTACGAGAAGATCCGCGAGGTGATCGAGAAGCGTATGTTCGGTCAGGTCGAGGAACTGCTGCCGATCATCAGCTTCGGCGCCAAGCAGGACTCCAAGACCGAGAAACAACATGCCGACTTTCTCGAACGGATGATGTCGCGCGGCTACACCGAGCGGCAGGTTCGCCGCTTGGTCGAGTGGTACATGCGGGTCAACAAGGCCGGGTGAGCGAAAGCGAGGAAGGGGAATGCCTCAGTTCATCGATCGCCGCCTCAATCCGCGCGATAAGAACCTGGGCAATCGGCAACGCTTTCTTCGTCGGACGCGCGCGCAGATCAAACAGGCCGTCGATAAGGCGGTCCGCGAACGCACCATCGGCGACGCCGCCAAAGGCGGCTCGGTTTCGATTCCCGCGGACGGGATCGGCGAGCCGCACTTCCACCACGCCAACAGCGGCGGCGATCGCGAGCGCGTCTTTCCCGGCAACAAGGAGTTCGTTTCCGGCGACAGCCTCAAAAAGCCGCCGGACGGCGGCGCCGGTTCGGCAAGGGACGCCTCGGACTCGGGAAGCGGCGAGGACGCGTTCTCGTTCGCGCTGACCGAGGATGAATTCCTCGACATCCTCTTCGACGATCTCGAACTTCCCGAACTCGTCAAGGCCTCGCTGAAGGACGCCACGCTCAGCGAATATCGGCGCGCCGGCTATTCCAACGACGGCGCGACGCCCAATCTCAACGTGCTCAGGACCATGCGCTACTCCATGAGCCGCCGTCTGGCGCTGCGGCGCCCGAGCGCGGACGAAATTCAGCGTCTCGAAGACGAACTGATCGCGTTGCGGGAGAAGGATTCGCCCGACGTCGCCAACCGGCAGCGCGTCGCCGAGGCGTTTGCGGAGGTCGAGCGGCTCAGGCGCCGGCAGCGCGCGATTCCTTTTATCGACCCGATCGACGTTCGCTACAATCGATTCACGCCCAAGATCGTTCCGCGCGCCAAGGCCGTGATGTTCTGTTTGATGGACGTATCGGCCTCGATGGGCGAACGCGAAAAGGACCTCGCCAAGCGATTCTTCATTCTCCTGCATCTCTTCCTCAAGCGCAAATACGAGCGTGTGGAGATCGTCTTCATTCGCCACACGCACGAGGCCAGCGAAGTCGACGAGCAGGAATTTTTCTATGGCAAGGAATCGGGCGGAACCGTGGTCAGCTCCGCGTTGAAAGAAATGATCGGGATTCGCGAGAAGCGTTATCCCGTCGCGGATTGGAACATCTATTGCGCCCAGGCGTCCGACGGCGACAATTCAAGCAGCGACACGGGGGCCTGCCTGGAATTGCTGACCGACGCCATTCTGCCGTTGTCGCAATACTACGCCTATATCGAAATCGCCGATGGCGGCGGCGACGACAATCGCGGCGCGCCGACGAGCGGCAAGGAATTGTGGCGCGGCTACGCGGCGCTGGCTGAGGCCGCTCCCAATTTTGCGATGAAGCTGGTTCAGGAACGCGCCGACATCTACCCGGTCTTCCGCGAGCTTTTCGCCAAACAAAGCGGGAAAGGCGCGGCGCCATGACCCGATCGACCCTTGATGCGCGTGAGGGACGCACGCGCGGCTCGACGCATCTCTTCGAAGGCGCCGACTGGGATTTCCCGACCATGCAGCGCGTCTACGGGGCCGTGCAGGACATTGCGCTGAACGATCTCGGTCTCAGCGTCTTTCCCAATCAGATCGAGGTCATTTCGGCCGAGCAGATGCTCGACGCCTATTGCTCGGTCGGCATGCCGTTGATGTATTCTCACTGGTCGTACGGCAAACGCTTCGTTCGCGACGAGGCGCTGTATCGCAAGGGCTATCAGGCGCTCGCCTACGAAATCGTCATCAATTCCAATCCATGCATCAGCTACTACATGGAAGAGAATACGATGGCGATGCAGACGCTGGTGCTCGCGCACGCGGCTTTCGGCCATAACCATTTTTTCAAGAACAATTATCTCTTCCAGCACTGGACCGATCCCAACGGCATTCTCGACTATCTCGATTTCGCCAAGCGCTATGTCGCGGAATGCGAGGAGCGCCATGGCGTCGGGGCGGTCGAATCGGTGCTCGACGCCGCGCACGCCCTGATGAACCAGGGCGTGTTTCGCTACCGGCGCGCGACGAAGCTGAAGATGGGCGAGTATGAAAGCCGTCGCCGCCAACGACTCGCCAACGAGGCGGAGAGTTATTGCGATCTCTGGCGCACTGTGCCCAATGCCGCCCACGCGCGCGAGCCGACGCTGAGCGAACAGGAAGCGCGCGAGCGCAAGCAGCGCCTGCGGTTGCCCGAGGAAAACATTCTCTATTTCCTCGAGAAAAATAGCCCGGTCTTGGACGACTGGCAGCGCGAGCTGCTGCGCATCGTGCGCAAAGTCGCGCAATATTTTTACCCGCAGCGACAGACCAAACTGATGAACGAAGGTTGCGCCACCTTCGTCCACTATCACATCGTGAACCGTCTCTACGACCAGGGTCTGATCTCCGAAGGCGCGCTGCTGGAGATCCTGCACAGCCATTCCAACGTCGTCCACCAGTCCGGTTTCGACGATTCCCATTTCAACGGCGTCAACCCCTATGCGCTGGGTTTCGCCATGATGCAGGACATTCAGCGGATTTGCGTCGCGCCGACGGCGGAGGATCGCGAGTGGTTCCCCGACCTTGCGGGCCAAGACGATTGGCGCGGCGCTCTGAAAGACATTTGGGCGAATTACCGCGACGAGTCTTTCGTCCGGCAGTTTTTGAGCCCGCATCTGATCCGCAAGCTCAAACTGTTCGTGCTGTCCGACAAGGCCGACGAATCCAAATATCGCGTCGAGGCGATTCACGACGCCGAAGGTTACCGAAAAATTCGCAGCGCCTTGGCCGAAAGCTACGACATCAGCAGCATCGAGCCGGACATTCAGGTCGTCGACGTCGATCTGCTGGGCAATCGCGAGCTCATGCTTCGCCACACCGTCCGGAACGGGATCGCACTCGCCGCGGCGAGCCGCGACCAAGTGCTGCGCCACATACGCAGGCTTTGGGGCTACGAAGTGCGCCTTGAAGAAGCGCCGTCCGGCGCAAGCGAGGGTTCGCGCTGACCGGGACGCGGTTGCGCCGCCTTGGGTCGGTGGAAATTCAATTTCCGGATCAGCTTTAAACCTGGATCGCCCCATGCACGCGGTTCGCGGCACGAGCGCGCGTCACGTTGCGGGGCGCCCACGCGTTCTCAATTCTTGCTAGAAGCGATGGGGGGACCCACGCCGTCAGCCGCGCCTGCCGACCTGTCGCATGGGGGACCCCGTGGGTGGTCGGGCGCTATTTCAGGCCTTCACGCGGGTGTCGATTGGGACCGCGCGGACGCCCCTTTGTAAATCGTGCAGCTAGGTGGCAGAGTCGACACGCCCGGTGACTGCGAACGCCGCGATATTCGATCCACTCGGAGCGAAAAGTGGAAGACCTTGAGCGCTATCTTGATGAAGTTGTCGGTCCGACAATCATCGATTTCGCGAAGAACCCGGGCTCAAAGCGCCATGCGTTCTTGGCCTGCGTCGCCACTTACCACGCGGTGGACTATCTCGCATACAACCGAACCAGGAAACTGACGCCGGGGGGAACAGCAGGAAAGCTAGTGAAAGCATTCGGCAAGGCGTCGGAAGACTTTACCCCAAAGGCCCAAAGTGCGGCCAAGTGTCCGACACTTGCGACCTGCGATAGGTCACCATCGGCGATAAGTTCGCTGGCCCGTTCTACAATGGAATCGCCGCCGTCTGTGAATCACAATACCTGCGGACGCAGTTCCAAACGGCCGCCAGCAAGGTCAATACATGAGGCATTGAAAATGTCTATTCCAACCATTTTGACAATGTCCACCATCCCCCCGCGCTTCAAATATATTAAACCAGTATTACGAGCCGCACTAAATCAGTCGTTGCCTTTCAGAGAGATTCGCCTTTACATTCCTATAGGTTACCGACGCTTCCCCGATTGGGACGGTCTATTGCCAAAAGTGCCAGCCGGCGTCTCGATATGCCGTTGCGATACGGATTATGGTCCGGCAACCAAAGTGCTCGCCGCTGCTCGCGATCTGCGTGGTCAGGACGTCCATATCCTTTTTTGTGACGATGATCGGATTTACGATCATGATTGGCACGCCCGATTTAAACGCGAGGCCGAACGGCGCCCCAATACATGTATTGCCGGATTGGGCGCAAATCTCCCAGACAATGTCCGATCGCAACTGTCAAACAACAGAGTTCCTCGCGGAAGCCGCAACCACAAAGCCTGGAGTTACAAACTAAAACGCATTTTGTCTCTTGGTCTCTTTAGGCCTCGGCTTTCGATACAGGAAGGCTTTATTGATCAATTCCACGGTTGCGGTGGCGTGCTGGTCAAGCCCGACTGGTTCCGCGATGAGGCTTTCGATATTCCGGAACTCATCTGGACCGTTGATGACGTGTGGTTGTCAGGACATTTGGAATTCGCGGGCATCCCCATTTGGATCACCGAAGGAACCAACCCCGCTCATGTTCGAGCTGGAGGCGTTGAGCCGCTGACAAAGCACAAAGAACATGGCCACGATCGCCATAGCGCTAATCTTGTCGCGACCAATTATTTCAGAACGCATTATGGCATTTGGACCACGTCCGACAATCATTGATGGGGCTTATCCCTTAATCGGAGCAGTCGGCCACGCCTGCGGTTGCCGATACGCTGGTGGCGGCTGATAGGCGTCCGGTTGACAGACGTTGAGCCGAGATCCACCAAATGGCCGCCGGTTCAAGCCCAATGTGCGACCGTTTCGGGCTCCTGGCAAGCTGCGACCGCCAGCTGGACAGCCGCCACCTCGTCGGCGGACGGCGCCGAGGCGCGCCGAAGCCAAGTCGAGCGCTGAGAGCGCCGAATCTTCCTCAATCAAGGCACGCGTCTCCCGTTGTTTTTGATGGAACGCGTGAGACCGAACGCCTCATGCTGTTGACGTGACTGGCGGCGGCGGCAGCTCCGCGATGAGCCGCAAGACTTCCGCGAACAGGACTTTGGGGCGGCCGCTTCGTTCATCCCCCAGTCATCCCCTATAGGCCAACCTGACGACTCGATCGAATCAACGCCCGCGCCAAGCGGGGTCAAGCCATTGCAGTGGGGCTCATGATTTCGCGTTTTCTGACGGGCGCCGCCACGGTGGCGCTATGCGCCTTCATCGGTTCGGATTCGCTCGTCGACAGCGCGCAATCCCTGACGATTCCGACCTATTGCGTCAGCGGCGAGCAATGCGCTGCGCTGTGCCGCGGCCTGGTCGAGGTCGGCCAGACGCCGGACGATTTCCTCCAGCGCGCTTCGTACGAACTCGGCGCGCCTGATTTCAAGGGCCTGCCGCCGGCCAATCTGACGATGCCGGCGCTCGTCGATCCCAAGAACGTCTATTCCGAAATTGCGGCCGGCAAGTTCAGCCCGGCGACGGCGGGCGCCCTGTCGCGCGTCTACGCGCCCAATCTCATCACCGGCAAGGTCGACGTCATCGATCCCGAGACGTTCAAGGTCGTCGACAGCTACGTCGCGATTCCGAGCCCGCAGCACATCGTGCCGTCGTGGGACTTGCAGACGCTGTGGGTGTCCGGCGACATCAGCTATCGCGGCGGCCATGCCTCGGTGGCGCCGATCGACCCGAAGACGGGCAAGGTGGGCAAGGCGATCGACCTGCCCGACGCCTACAACATGTATTTCACGCCCGACGGGCGCTCCGCGATCGTCGTCGCCGAGGCGATGCGGCGGCTCGAATTCCGCGATCCCCATACGATGGCGCTGCAGGGCTACGTCGCCGCTCCCCGATGCGCGGGGATCAACCACGCCGATTTCGCGCTCGACGGCTCCTACGCGATCTTCACCTGCGAATACGACGACACGCTGGCCAAGATCGATCTCGTCCATCACACTCTCGCCGGCATGCTGCAATTGTCGCCCGGCCATATCCCGCAGGACATTCGCGTCGCGCCTGACGGTTCCGCCTATTTCGTCGCGGACATGCTGAAGGACGGGCTCGTCGTCGTCGACGGCGATTCGTTCAAGGAAATCGGCTTCATCCCGACCGGCGTCGGCGCGCACGGCCTTTATCCCAGCCGCGACGGCAAGCGCCTCTTCATCTCCAACCGCGGCACGCACAATCTCGGCGGCGTGAAGCTCGGCGACGGCAGCGTGTCCGTGCTCGACTTCGCCACGCGCAAGGTGGTCGCCACCTGGACGATCCCCGGCGGCGGCAGCCCCGACATGGGCAACGTCAGCGCCGACGGGAAATATTTGTGGCTTTCCGGCCGCTACGACGGCGTCGTCTACGCCTTCAACACCGACGACGGCTCGGTCAAGACGATCCCCGTCGGCGGCATGCCGCACGGCCTCACCGTCTGGCCGCAGCCGGGGCGGTACTCGCTCGGGCACACCGGGAATATGCGGTAGGGGCGGCCGCGCCGCCGAGTTGTAGACGCGACCGCTGGTCGCGTCCGGCGCGAAGCGCCTCGTCGTCTCAACTTCGGAGAAGCGGCGAGCCGCGGTCGACGACCGCGGCTACAGCGTCCCCGCCAGCATGAGATGCCCGCCGTTCTCGCCCGAGGAGGCGGCGCGTTCGGGGGCAAACCGCGCCGCGATTTGGTCGGGGCCGAGGTCCTCGATGCTGCGAAAGCCGAGTTCGCGAAGCTTTTCGTGCAGCGCCGTCGTTACGAAAGAGGTCCGCAGCGGCTCGCCGGCCGCCGCCGCCCGCGCCGCGACGATTTCATGCCCTCGCCGCCAACCTTGATCGGCGATCGTGGCGGCCGGATTGGCATAGTCGAACACGACTTCGCCGCCGCCGGGCAATTTGCCGATGAAGGCGAGGGTGGCGAAAATCGCCGGCTCGGTGAGATAGGGGACGACGCCGAGCCAGAGGAAGAAACTCGGCCGCCCAGCGTCGAATCCCGACGCCGCCAGCGCGCCCGCGAGGCTTTCGCTTTCGAAATCGCAACCGACGTAGACGACGTGCGCCGCCGCGGCGATTCCCGCCGCGACGAGCCGGCGGCGCTTCTCGGCCTGCGTCGACGGGTGGTCGACCTCGTAAACGCGCAAGCCCTCGGAGGGCTCGACGCGATAGGCGAAGGTGTCGAGGCCGGCGCCGAGAACGACGATCTGCCGCACGCCGCGCCCGATCGCGCGCCGCGCCGCGTCCTCGGCGAACCGGCTGCGCACCGCGACGTAGAGGCGCAGGCCGCGCAAGGCGGGATTGGCGCGCGCCTCGGCGACGGCGGCGTCCGCGTCCGCGCCCAGAATGCGCAGCGCCAGCGGATCGGCGAACACGCGCCCGCCTTCGACAACTTGATGCGCCGCGCGCCGGCCGGCGGCCCCGAGCGCAGTGCGGCTGAATTGTCCCTCTTGCATGGGGGGAGGGTAGCCGGCCGGCGAGCCCGTGTCGATGCGCGGGACGCGACCGGCCCCTTGCCTTTTTCGCCGCCGCCCCGCATAGGGCCGCTCGAACTCCCCTAACCTTGCGAGCGCTCCCCCCATGGGCTTCAAATGCGGCATCGTCGGCTTGCCCAATGTGGGCAAGTCGACGCTCTTCAACGCGCTGACGCAGACCGCTGCGGCGCAGGCGGCCAATTATCCCTTCTGCACCATCGAGCCCAACGTCGGCGACGTCGCGGTGCCCGATCCGCGGCTGGAGACGCTGGCGAGGATCGCGGGCTCGAAGGAGATCATTCCGACGCGTCTGACCTTTGTCGATATCGCCGGCCTGGTGCGCGGCGCCTCGAAAGGCGAGGGGCTCGGCAATCAGTTTCTCGCCAACATCCGGGAATGCGACGCGATCGCGCATGTCGTGCGCTGCTTCGAGGACGGCGACGTCACCCATGTCGAAGGCCGCATCGACCCGCTTTCGGACATCGCGACGATCGAAACCGAATTGATGCTCGCCGATCTCGAAAGCCTCGAGCGCCGCGTCCTGCAAATGGAGAAGAAGGCCAAGGGCGCCGACAAGGACGCCAAGGACCTGCTCGAACTCGCGCAGCGCAGCCTCGCCGAGTTGCGCGAAGGCCGGCCGGCGCGGGCGGCCGGCGTGAGCCGCGAGGATCACAAGCTGTTTCAGTCGCTCGGGCTGTTGTCCTCGAAGCCGGTCCTCTACGTCTGCAACGTCGAGGAAGCCTCCGCCGACAAGGGCAACGCGCTCTCCGACCAGGTGCGCGAACAGGCGGCCAAGGAGGGCGCGGTCGCCGTCGTCGTTTCCGCCAAGATCGAGAGCGAAATCGCCGTCCTGCCGATTGGGGAGCAGAAAGATTATCTCGAAGCCGTCGGCCTCGCCGAGCCCGGCCTCAACCGCGTCATCCGCGCCGGCTACGATCTGCTGCATCTCGTGACCTTCTTCACCGTCGGGCCGAAGGAGGCGCGCGCCTGGACGGTCGAGAAGGGCGCGCGCGCGCCGCAGGCGGCGGGCGTCATTCACACCGACTTCGAAAAAGGCTTCATCCGCGCCGAAACCATCGCCTACGACGATTATGTCGCGTGCAAGGGCGAAGCGGGCGCGCGCGAGGCCGGCAATTTCCGTCTCGAAGGCAAGGACTACGTCGTCAATGACGGCGACGTTCTGCATTTTCGCTTCGCCAACTAAAGAGCCAAGCGATGGACAGGCTCTATTTCGAGGACTTTGCGCCCGGTGAAATCGTCGAATACGGCGACACGCCGGTCACGGCCGAGGCGATCGTCGAATTCGCTCGGGAGTTCGATCCGCAGCCCTTCCATCTCGATGCGGAAGCCGCGCGCGAGTCGGTGGTGGGCGGACTGATCGCCTCGGGCTGGCACACCGCGGCGATGCTGATGCGCATGAACTGCGACGGTTTTCTCAACCGCTCCGCCAGCCAGGGCGGCCCGGGCGTCGAGGAACTCGTCTGGTTGAAGCCGGTCAGGCCCGGCGATCGCCTGCGCGCTCGCCGCACGACGCTGAGCGCGCGCGCGTCGCGCTCGCGGCCTAACGTCGGCCTCGTCGAGTTCCTGTTCGAAGTGCTCAACCAGAACGCAGAAATCGTGATGACGCAGAAGAACGTGGCCTTCATTCTGCGCCGTGCGGCGGGGGAGGCCGCCCCATGATCGGGCTGTACTACGAAGACCATCAGGTCGGCCGGACGACGACGATCGGCGCTCGCGAGTTCACCCGCGAGGCGATCATCGCCTTCGCGCGCGCCTACGATCCGCAGCCCTTTCATCTCGACGACGCGGCCGGCGCCGCCTCTCTGTTCGGCTCGCTTTGCGCTTCGGGCTGGCATACGGCGAGCGTCTGCATGCGCCTGGTCGTCGATTTTCGCGAGGCGCAACGCGCCGCCGCCGCGGCGCGCGGCGAGCCGTTGCCGACGCGCGGCGTCGGCCTGGGCGTGCGCGATTTGCGCTGGATCAGTCCGGTGCGGCCGGGCGACGTCGTCACCTATTCGGTGCGGGTCGAATCGATGCGCGAGACCAAGCGGCCGCAATGGGGAGTGATCGGCTTCCAGGCGACCGGCGTCGATCAGAGCGGGCGCGAAGTTCTGTCGTATTTCAGTCACGGGCTCTTCGCGCGCCGCGGGCATTAAGGCAGCCGCGGGATCGGCAAAGGCGCGATCGTCCTCGTCGCGCGCGTTCTCGGCCCGACGAGGGTCGGCCAAGCGCTATTTAGGTTCGACGCGATACTTGATGAATCCGCCCGGCGCCGCGCCCATCGGCGTGACCGTGACGCTGGACGGCGGCGGCGCGCCCGCCGCGGCGGGAGAGGTCGAGAATGTCGCGACGACATCGGCGGGCCACGGCGTGAAACGCCAATTGCCGTCGGATTTGGGTTCGAGGTGGCGGGTCTCGACGATGTAGCGCACCATGACGTCGCGGTTGGAGTCGGGCGCCTCGAGGACGACCGTCGATCCGTCGCAACCGGGAAAATTGCCGCCGCCGCTCGCGCGGTAATTGTTGGTGACGACGATGAAGAATTGGCTCGGGTCGATCGGCGCGCCGCGGAACGCGAGGTTGCGGATGCGATGCGAGTCGGGCGCGACGAGCTTGCCGTCGCTGTCGTAGCGCGAAGGCTGGGTGACGTCGATCTCGTAGTTCACGCCGTCGATGACGTCGAAATTGTAGGAGGCGAAGTTCGCGTCGAGCAGCGGCTGTTCGGCGCTGGAGTTCGGGTCGATGCGCAGAAACAGGCCCGCCGATCGCTCCAGCCATTCGCGCAACGTCGCGCCGTCGACCTTCACCGCGCGCAAGGCGTTGGGATAGAGATAGAGATCGGCGACGTTCTTGATCGCGATCGGCCCCGCCTTGACGTCGGTGTAATAGTCCGGGCCGCCGCGGCCGCCCGACTTGAACGGCGCCGCGGCGGAGAGAATAGGCAGGCTCGCAAGGGCCGGCAGGGTCTGGGCGAGCCGATTACCGTACCAGATTTGCGCGGCGTTGACGATTTGCACCGACGGATCGTCGGCGACCAGCGCGAAATAGGAATCGATCGGCGAAGCGATGTCGCCGACCGGCGAGCGGACATAGGCGAGCGTCGCATCGTGCGCGGCGCGCGCCGCCGCGAGCACGCCGACGTCGGCCTCGACCAGCGCCGTGACCGCGTCGCCCTTGCGATTGTAGATCGGCCGCGCTTCGACCTTGGCCGCGGCGACGCGCCAGCCGGCGCCGGCGCGCTCCAGGGCGAGATCGATGATTCCGAGATGGCTGCCCCAGAAGCCGGGCATGACGGCGGGCACGCCGTGCAGGGCGCCATTGGCGATGTCGACGCCGTCGATCCCGGCGAAATCCGCGCCCGGCAGGAGCAAATGCTGGTGGCCGAGAAACATCGCGTCGACGCCCCCTGTCGCCGCCAGCGCCAAGGCGGCGTTCTCTTCTCCCGGCCGCGGCGGCGGCTTGCGGGAAACGCCGGAATGGCAGAGCGCGACGACGAGATCGACGCCCTCGGCGCGCAACGCCGGAACGTGAACGCGCGCGGCTTCGGCGATCCCGACCGTCGTCGCGCGACCGCTCAAATGGCTCTGGTCCCATTGCACGATCTGCGGCGGCGTGAAGCCGATCACGCCGATGCGAAGGCGCTGCTCCGCGCCCGCCTCGTCGCGCAGCGCCGGCTCGAGAATGAGCCAAGGCTTGAAATAGAACGAGCCGTCGGGGCGAAGAATGTTGCAGCTGAGGGCGGGAAAATTCGCGCCGGCGAGCGCGACTTCGAGAAAGTCGAGGCCGTAATTGAATTCGTGGTTGCCGAGCGCGCATGCGGAATAGCCCAATTCGTTCATCGCGCCGATCATCGGATGGATGTCGCCCCTCTTCAGCCCCATCGACAGAGCCGCGTAATCGCCGAGCGGCGAGCCCTGGATGATGTCGCCGTTGTCGAAGAGAAGGGCGTTGACGACTTCGGCGCGCGCGCTCGCGACGAGCGAAGCGGTCCTGGCCAGTCCGACCGTGTCGTCCGGCCTGTCGCGGTAATAGTCGTAGGCGAAGATATTGGCGTGAAGGTCGCTGGTGCCGATCAGACGCAGGGAAAGGCCGGCGCTCATGCGATCCTCGAACTCAAAAAAGCGATTCGAGGCACATTAGAGCGGGCGCCCGAATGTGGGAACCTTCACCCGGCCGAGGGTCCCGCCCGGCCGACGACCTTCGCGCGCCTTTAGAGAGCGGCCGCGCCGGCGCGCGCGGGCGCGGCCGGCGCCTGGCTCGCCTGCGGCGCGCCCGACTTGGCGTCCCAGCCGCCGGGCGGCGCCGGCGCTTCGTTGGCGGCCGGCGAGGGCGTCGAGGCCTTGAACTCGGCGAGAGCCTTGGCGGCGGCGAGCAGCGCCGGCGGGTCCATCTTGGCCGCCACTTCGTCGCGCTTCTTGGCCGCGTCGGCGTCGCCCTGCTGCGCCGCCAGGGAGAACCACAGCCAGGATTGGACGAGGTCCAGCGGCACGCCCATGCCGCGGGCGCAAAGAATGCCGAGATTGAACTGGCTGTCGCGGATTCCGAGCTGACCGGCTCTGCGGAACCATTGCGCGGCCTCGGCGTAGTCGGGTTTGCCGCCGGCGGCGCCTTCGGCGTTCATGACCGCCAGATTGTGCATGGCGCGCGCATTTCCGGCGGTCGCCGCCTTCCTATACCAGGACATGGCGAGCTGAGAATCACGCGCGACGCCGACGCCCTTTTCGTAGAGCGCGGCCAATCGGTACTGCGCGATGGGCAGATCGCGAACGGCCGCCTGCTCGAACCATTGCGCGGCCGCGTGCGGATCCTTGGCGACGCCGCGGCCCTCGAGGAGGCGCAGCGCCAGTTCGAACTCGGCGTTGGGATCGCCTGCCGCCGCGGCCTCGCGCAGGGATTGCGGCAGGCCGGCCGGAATTGACGCCACAAGGTCCGCGGGGGCGGTCTTGACGCTCTTGGCCGGCGCCGGCGGCGCGGCGATCGAACCGACCGGATTCGGATCGATCGCGCCAGCGTCGGCGCCGCCGGAGAGCGAGCCGAGCTTGGGAACATCGGGCCTCGCGATGATTCGCGCCGGCGCTTCCAAATCGGACTTTTGCATCGCGGCCTGACGACCGCCGCGGAACTCGACGATCGCGAGCGTCGCGATCAGCGCGAGGAGCGTCGCGCCGAGAAGAATAGGCCGCCGCCGCGCCGCGAAGAAAGCCTTGGCCTGACCGCCGACCGCGGCGTGAGCGCGCTCTCCGGTCTCCGTCGATTCGGCCGCTTGTTCCGGATTGCGATCCTTGCCCGCGCTTTCCGTCAGCGCGGCTTGCGCGGCGCGGCGAGCCGCGGCGATATGGGCGTTGATCGCGCTCTTCGGCATGGAGAAATCGGCGGATTCCGTGTTCCGCGCCGGAGCGAGCGAAGCGCCGGGTTCGAGCAGGAAATCGGAGCCTTCGAGCGAACGCAGCGGCGGCGCCTCGCCCGGTTGGCTCGGCTTGCCGCTCCGCGCCGGTTCGCGGAGCCCGTCTCGCGCCGGCCGCGGCGCGGCGCGATCGGGGATGTCCCGCAGCGCCGCGCCGGTCGCGTTCAAGATTTCGCCGACTCCCGCGGGCGAGACGTTCCGCGCGATATTCGCCCCGCCGAGCGCATGAGCGCGCGCGCTTTCGTCGACGCGCGCGACCTCGTCTTCGACGCGCCCGAGGCGATTGACGATCTTTTCCAGAATGTCCTGGAGGTTGGCCAGACGCGCCTGCGTGCGCTTGTCGGCGCTCGACTGCTCGGATCGAAGATTCGCGAGACCGTCGGCGATGTCGTCGTTCTCGCGAGCGGCCGTTGCGGGAAGCGATTGCAGGGTCCTGCGCGTCGCGTCGAGTTCGGCGAGCAAGTCGGCGAGGTTGCGCTCGACGGCGGCGTTCGACGAAGCGTCCGGTTGCAAGGCGTCGAGACGGTCGTGGATCTCAGAAATCTGGCTCGCGAGCGCGTCGGCGTCGACGCGCGATCCGTCGCGACGCGCCAGCCGCTCGGCGAAAAGGTCCGCCGCCTGCTCGACGAATTTCGAGTCGACGTTCGAGGCCGCGCCGACATCGAGCCGATCATGCAGCGCGCGTAGCGCCTCTTCCAGCGGGCGCGTGTCGATCACCGGATCGGCTCGCTGGTCGATGCGCGCGCCGAGATCGCGGATCATCGCCGCGATTTCGCTCGGCGCCGTCGCGGAAGTAGCGCCGCGATCCAACTTCTGGTTGATTTCGCGCAGCAGAGTTTCGAACGGGCCGGTGTCGAGCGTGGTCGGCGCGGCGAGCTTGGCGCCGAGGTCGCGCATCAGATTTTCGATCGGCGTCGTATCGATCTCGATGGGACGGTCGCCGAGCGTTCGCAGGGCCTGCTCGAGCGGCTTGATGTCGAGGGTCGGATTGGCGCGTTGGTCGATGCGCGCGCCCAGATCCTGGAACATCGCCGCGAGCGCGTCCGGATTGGCCGCCGGGGCCGGCGGACGGTCGAGCTTTTGGTTGATGTCGCGTAGCGCGGCTTCGAGCTTCGCGGTGTCGGGCTGCGAACCGGACTGGCGCTCCACCGACGCGCGAACGTCGTCGATGCGGCGCGCCAAATCCTCGATGGCGCGCGAGTCGACGCCCTGCGCCTGCTGCGAGCGCTGCAGCGCCTGATCCATCCGCAGAGCGAGCTGTTCGAGGCGACGCTCGATGGCCGACAAAGCCGCCGCCGGCGTCGACCGCTCGATCTGTGCGCGCGCGTCGGAAAGGAGCGCGACGACCCGCGCCGATTCCGCTTGGGGCGCCGGACTGGATGCCAGCCGCTCGACGCGGTCCGCGAGATCGCTGATCTGCTTTTCCAGCCGTTCGACCGGCACCGGCCGCATGGCGGCCGCGGCCAGCAGGTTGCGCACTTCCTCGGTCTGGGCGCGGATGCGCTCGAACGCCGCGGGATTGATGACGCCCTGGGCGATGGCGTCGACCTTGGCGTCGATCGCGCGAATCTCGCGCTCGAGCCCCTGCACGGCGGCTTGGGGATCGTGCGCGCGCAAAGCGTCCCGGACCTGACCGATCAGCGCCTCGAGCGGCGCGAGGAGCGCCTCGCGCCCGCCATTGTCGCGCATCGTCGCGATGCGTTCGCTCAGATCGCGCATCGCGCCTTCCAGCGCGATGACGGCGTTGCGCGGCGCCAGATCGGCGAGGCTGCGCGACATCGCCGCGAGCTCCGCGCGGAGCCCCTGAACATCGACGGGCGGCTGCGCGCGTTGTTCGCTTTGTTCGCGGCGCATCTGGTCGAGGCGCAGGCTCAGGGCCATGATCTCGTCGCGCAGCGCGTCGGTCGGCGCCGGATCGCGCGTCGGCGCCGCCGCGCCCGCTTCGATGGGCGGGGACAAGGGCCGCGCCGCTTCCCCGGCTTCCAACGCCGCCGCGCCCGCGTGCGAGGCCGATGCGGGGTCGCCGCCGGAATTGCGCCAGCCGCGCTTTGAGGCCTCGAGGTCGGGCGGGGCGGCGCGCGCGTCGAGTTCGCTGCGCCGGCGGGCGATTTGCGAGACGGCCTCTCGCATGTCGATGCGCGGACGTTCGGGCCCGCGAGGCGCTTCGCGGCGCCGATCCTGGACGGCCTCGACGCGGCGCGCGAGCGCGCTCATGCGGGCGTCGAGTTCGCGTTCGGTCTCGTCGAGGCGCGATTCCAATCGGCTGGGGGTCTCGGCCATCAGCGATTGCTGGCGGGCCGTGCGCTGGTCGATCGCGGCGAGCTTTTCGGCGACGGCCTGGAGGGCCGCGCGTTCCTCGCTGCGGTCGCTTTGGCTGCGTTCGATCCACTGCGCGACCGATTCGAACGCGCGCGCGGCGCGCGCTTCTCTGCGTTCCGCGCCGCTCTCGAGCCTGGCGATGGCCGCCTCGAGCAATTCATCGGCGCGCCGAGCCTCGTCTCGATTCGGCTCGGGATCGTCGTGCCTGCGCCGCGATTCGTCGCGCGGACGAGGGCGCAAACCTTCGCCCGGCCTGTCGTCGCGGCGCGAAAGCCGCGAAATGCGCTCGCCGATCGCGTCGAGCCGGTCGTCGCGTTCGAGATCGGCGGGTTCGACGCCCTGTTCGGCGGCTTTGTCGGCGACGACTTCGTCGAGCCAATCGCCCAGACTCATCCCGGCGCGGCGCGCGGCCTCTTCGGCGAACGCGCGCGTCTCACGCCCTACGCCTCTGACGTTCCAAGCCGTCGCGCTATTCATGGTTTCAACCGTCGCCGACGTTGTGCCGATCGTCGCGCCTTCGGCTAATCAGGGCGCGACACTCGGATGTTTCTGCGCCCGTGGTGAACAAACCGTTAAGATCGCCCCAAAATGGGTCAACGCAACCATGCCGCAGAGGAGAGGGAGATTGTATTGTGGAAAAACGCAACTGAGGGTTGCGTTTTCCGGCAAATGCGTCATATTCGCTGCCGTTCGCGCAGGGGCGGGGGCGGCTGGTCCTCGCAACCCAAGGGCGCTGACGGAAAGGATTTGCCATGACGGCGAGTTCGCCATTGGGGAAGGCAGCCGATTCTGAGACTCATCTCTCCGCGACCCGCGCACGCAAGGCCACGAACGCCGCGGGCGAGATGACGATCGGCGAAATGGCGCGCGAATTCCGCGTCACCTTGCGCACGCTGCGCTTCTACGAGGATCGCAATCTGATTCGCCCGCGCCGGGCGGGGAACGCGCGCTACTACGGCGGACCCGACCGCGTTCGCCTGGAGATGGTTCTGAAGGGCAAGCAGCTTGGTTTCACGCTCGCCGAGATCAGCGAATTGATCGGCGCCGAGGACAGTTCGGCCAAGACCGACTTCGAGGAGAGGCTGCGGCCCGCTCAGATCGTCGATCAGCTCGACCACCTCGAACGTCAGCGGCGCGAGATCGAGGAGGCGATCGCGAAACTCGAGGCGACCCGCGAACGCATGTCGCGCGTGGCCGGCGCGGCTTAGCTCGAACGTCGCCGCGACTCGACGATGCGCAAGGTTTCCGCAAAGGCGGCGTCGACGCTCATTCGGGTGGTGTCGAGCCGGGTCGCGTCGGCCGCCGCGCGCAATGGAGCCTCGGAGCGCTCGGAATCGCGGGCGTCGCGCTTGGCGATGTCGGCGAGAATCGCGGCGTAGTCGGCTTTATCGCCGCGTTGGGCCAGTTCCAGCGCGCGGCGTTGCGCGCGCGCCTCGGGGCTGGCCGTCACGAAAATCTTGACGTCCGCCTGGGGGCAGATGACGGTGCCGATATCGCGGCCGTCGAGGACGGCGCCGCCGGGGCGCAGGGCGAAATTGCGCTGCGCCTCGACCAGCGCCGCGCGCACCTCCGGCAAGGCGGCGACGATCGAGGCGGCTTCGCCCATTTCGCGTCCGCGCAGCCGCGCCTCGTCGAATTCCGTCAGGCTCAAGCCGCGCGCCGCGGCGACGGCGGCGTCGACGTCGCGAAGGTCGCGATCGGCGTTGAGAAGGCTCGCGGCGGTCGCGCGGTAGAGCAGGCCGGTGTCGAGATGGGGCAAGCCATAATGCTCCGCCAGGCGCCGCGCGAGCGTGCCTTTGCCCGACGCGGCGGGTCCGTCGATGGCGATGATCATCCGTAACGCCCCAGTCCCACTGCGTTGGTCGCCCTGCGGCGCTCTTAAGACCCGACGACGGCGCTGTCGACTCCGGCCTGGGTCTTCCGGCTCGGATCGTCGCCAAGGTCTTGGCGGCTCGCGGGCGGCTGCGCTAAGGTGCGCGAACCCGCGGCGGCAATTTCGCGCCGCGGGTTCAGGGGGGACGGCGATGAATCTGACGGCGGCGCAAAAGAAGACGGTTCTCGCCTCCTTTCTCGGATGGATGCTCGACGCCTTCGATTTCTTCCTTCTGACCTTTCTGCTCAAGGACATCGCCAAGGAGTTCGGCGTCGAGGTGCCGCAAGTCGCCTACGCTTTGTTCCTGACGCTGGCGATGCGCTTCGTCGGCGCCTTCATCTTCGGCCAGATCGGCGACAGATGGGGCCGCAAGCCGGCGCTGATGCTCGACATCGTTTGTTATTCGGTGATCGGCGCGCTCGCCGCCTTCGCGCCGAGCCTGTGGGTGTTCCTGCTGCTGCGCGCGCTGTTCGGCGTGGCGATGGGCGGCGAATGGGGCCTCGGCAGTTCGCTGGCGATGGAATCGATTCCGCCGAAGGCGCGCGGCATGGTCTCCGGCATCCTGCAATGCGGCTATCCCACCGGCTTCCTGCTCGCCTCGGTCGCCTACGGCCTCCTCTACGGGCGCACCTTCGGCGATTACACGATCGGCTGGCGGGGCATGTTCCTGCTCAGCATCGCGCCCGCCTTCCTCGTCCTGTTCATCCGCACCAGCGTGCCCGAGTCCCCCGCCTTCGCCGAAGCGCAAAAGGTCGGCAAGCCGGGTCTTTGGGAGACGCTGAACGCGAATTGGGGACTGGTGTTCTATGCGGTCGTGCTGATGATGTGCTTCAACCTGTTCAGCCACGGCACGCAGGATCTCTACCCGACCTTCCTGCAGAAGCAGCACAAGTTCGATCCCGGCACGGTGAGCTGGATCACCATCGTCGCCAATCTCGGCGCCATCGCCGGCGGGCTCTCCTTCGGCTTCATCTCGGAGAAGATCGGCCGGGTCAACGCGATCACCGTCGCGGCGCTCATCGCGTTGCCGGCGCTGCCGCTGTGGGCCTATTCGTCGACGCCCGTCATGCTGGCCGCCGGCGCCTTCGTCATGCAGATCGCGGTGCAGGGCGCCTGGGGGGTGATCCCCGCGCATCTCAACGAATTGTCGCCGGGCGCCGTGCGCGCGACCCTGCCGGCCTTCGTCTATCAGGCCGGCAACTTCCTCGCCTCGTACAACGGCCCGTTCCAGGCCAAGCTCGCCGAAGCGAACGGCGGCGATTACGGCTATGCGCTGGCCCTGGTGGGGGGCATCGTCGCGGTCGCGATCATCGTCGTCATCCGTTTCAGCCCGGAGCGGCGCGGGCAGGTGCTGACGGCGCATTGAGGCGAGCCCTTGTCGCGCTTGCGGGCTAGCGGATTCACACACTTTCGAAGCCTGCGGCCAATCACCCGGCCCCTCACCCTGCCTCTCCGCCGCAAACGCAAGCGTTTGGCGGGCGTGAACGGGGAGAGGAGCGCGCGGCGCCTTTCTTCCCCTCTCCCCGCATCTTCGCGGGGAGAGGCGGGGTGATTTTCCGCGCTGTAGCCAAGACGTGTGAATGTCGTAGCCGCGCGCGGGGAGAGGGCAGGGCCCGGCGAACGGATGGAGCGGCGGCCGTATCAGTCCAGTCGGGCGACGACGGCGAGGCGCTTCACTTGCCCCTGCTGATAGGCGCGCAGGAAGGCGTCGTAGTCCTTGAAGGACACGCATCCATTGGAATCGCCGTTCGGGCCGAGCATGAAGGGGTGCGCCAGCAGGCCCGCGCGCCCGAAGAGATCGCCGTCGCCGACGGGCGTCAGGCGCAGCGCCTGCACGCCGTGGAAAAGCTCCTCCCGGGGCGCCAGTTCATAGAGATGCGGCGGAGTCGCCCCGCGCATGCGTTCGCTCACGTAACGGGGATCGTCCAGCTTGTCTCCGAAGCCCGAGTGAGCCTCCAATTTCGTTCCGTCAGGCAGGTAGACCGTGCGCGCCGAGATGTCGTAGACGGCGGTAAACTTGTCGTAGCCCGGCGGCGGCCCCGACTTGGCGAAGATCGAAAAGCCGGAAGCGCGATCCGTCGCAGCGAGCGAGGCGACCCTCGCGCCGCCCGCGGCGCGGCTTTCCGGCTCGGCATAGGCGACGGCGACGCCGGACGAGCGTCCCAGCCCGAACAACTTCTCGAAAATGCCGCGATCGTCGGACGGAGGCGTCGAGACCGCGGCCTTGTCGTTAGGCTGCGGCGAGCGGCGATCGGGCGCCGCGGGCGAAGCGAGCTCGGCGGGACGGGCCGGCGGCAGCGGCGCGGCCTCGTCGACCAGGGCGACATCGCGCTTCGGCGGCAACGGCGCGTTCGGCGCCGCCGGGATCGCGGCGGGAGCGGCTTCGAGCCCCGCCTGCATGGCGGAATCCCGGCGCGGCGGGGGCGGCTTGGAGTCCCGCAAGAACCCGGGATCGACGAGCAAGCCGTAGGGATTCGAGAGCTTTCCCGCCGGGGCCGACGCGAATTGCGCGGCGGATCGGGCTGCAACGACTGCCGGAGCGGCCTCGAGGCTCGCCTGCAGAACGGAATCCCGACTCGGCGAGCCCGGCTTGGCGTCCTGGAAGAACCTGGGATCGGTGAGCGCGCCGTAGGGATTCGACGCCTTTGCCGCCGGGGCGGAGGCCGAATTCTCGGCGGATCGGGCGGCGAAGAAATCCGGCGCCGCGGCGGGACGCGCGTGCGGGAGCCACCCTGCCATGCCCGCGCCGAAAGCCAGCGCGACGCCCCAGGGAAGGAGCCATAAAACACCCTGACGAGGATCGCGGCCGCGGCGCCGCGAGACCTCGCCGAAATTTGCGTCGATTGCCGTCATGCTTCGCCTACGCTCACGCCTCCATGTGGAATGAGATTATTGCAAATATGTTTAGCCCCAATTAACTCAGTTCGCAGCCCAACGCCAGCCGGATGGGCGAAATGCCGCAGTCGCCCGTCTTTCCGGCGCCGGCGGATGGCGACCCCGAAGGGCGCCCCGTCTCGAAGGCGCCGCGGTCCCGCTGTCCGTCCCCCTGTAACAGCGGGCTACCCCCGTCTCTTCCTCCTCCCGGCGCCGCCGCTCGGCCGCGCCTCCCCGCCGCCCCAATTGTGCGGCCCCATGTCGGCGTCGGTCGGCTTATGCGCGCGGCTGGCGGGAAGATTGGCGGCGCGGCCGTATTGGCGCTCGCCCGCATAGCCGCCGCCCGCCGCCTCGATCGCGGCCTGCTGGGCGAGCGGGTCGTCGCCGATCGCCAGCTCGACGGTCTGCAGCCGCTTGATCTCGTCGCGCAGGCGCGCCGCCTGCTCGAATTCGAGATTGCCCGCCGCCTCCTTCATGCGCTTTTCCAGATCGGCGATCGTCGCCTTGAAATTATGGCCGATCGGCGCGCCGCCGGGTCCCGCGGCGAAGCCGACGTCGACGGTGACGTGGTCGGCCTCATAGACGGAATTGAGAATGTCCTGGATGCCGCGACGGATCGAGGCGGGCGTGATGCCATTCGCCGTGTTGTAGGCTTCCTGCTTGGCGCGCCGCCGATCGGTCTCGTCGATCGCGCGCTTCATCGAGCCGGTGACGTGGTCGGCGTAGAGAATCACCTTGCCGTCGACGTTGCGCGCGGCGCGGCCGATCGTCTGCACCAGCGAAGTCTCCGAGCGCAGAAAGCCCTCCTTGTCGGCGTCGAGAATCGCCACCAGCGCGCATTCGGGAATGTCGAGGCCTTCGCGCAGCAGGTTGATGCCGACGAGCACGTCGAAGGCCCCCAGGCGCAGGTCGCGGATGATCTCGATGCGCTCGATGGTGTCGACGTCGGAATGCATGTAGCGCACGCGCACGCCGTTCTCGTGCAGATATTCCGTGAGGTCCTCGGCCATGCGCTTGGTCAGCGTCGTCACCAGCGTGCGATAGCCGCGCAGCGCGACGCTCCGGACTTCGCTCAGGAGATCGTCGACTTGGCTGCGCGCCGAACGAATCTCCACCGGGGGGTCGATCAGGCCGGTCGGGCGGATCACCTGCTCGACGAATGCGCCCGCCGTTTGTTCCATCTCCCATTTGCCCGGGGTCGCCGAGACGCTGACGGTCTGCGGGCGCATCGCCAGCCATTCCTCGAAGCGCAGCGGCCGGTTGTCGAGGCAGGAAGGCAGGCGGAAGCCGTATTCGGCGAGCGTCGCCTTGCGGCGGTAGTCGCCCTTGTACATCGCGCCGATCTGCGGAATCGTGACATGGCTCTCGTCGGCGAAGACGAGCGCGTTGTCGGGCAGATATTCGAACAAGGTCGGCGGCGGCTCGCCGGGCCGGCGGCCGGTGAGGTAGCGCGAATAATTCTCGATGCCCGCGCAGGAGCCCGTCGCCTCCAGCATTTCCAGATCGAACAAGGTGCGCTGCTCGAGCCGTTGCGCCTCCAACAGGCGCCCTTGCGCATGGAGCTGATCGAGCCGGACCTTCAGCTCTTCCTTGATCGCCTTGGTCGATTGCAGCAGCGTCGGGCGCGGCGTCACGTAATGGCTGTTGGCGTAGACTTTGACGAATTCGAGATCCTGCGTCTTCTGCCCCGTCAGCGGATCGAATTCGGCGATTTGCTCGATCTCGTCGCCGAAGAAGCCGATGCGCCAGCCGCGATCCTCGTAATGGGCGGGAAACAATTCGATGGTGTCGCCGCGCACGCGGAACAGGCCGCGGCTGAAGTCGCCGAGCGAGCGCTTGTATTGCAGCGCCACCAGATCGGCGATGATCTGGCGCTGGTCGACCTTGTCGCCGACGGCCAGCGAGAACGTCATCGCGGTATAGGTCTCGACCGAGCCGATGCCGTAGATGCAGGACACCGAGGCGACGATGATGACGTCGTCGCGCTCCAGCACCGCGCGGGTGGCGGCGTGGCGCATGCGGTCGATCTGCTCGTTGATCGAGGATTCCTTCTCGATGTAGGTGTCGGTGCGCGGCACATAGGCCTCGGGCTGGTAGTAGTCGTAATAGGAGACGAAATATTCGACCGCGTTGTCGGGAAAGAAGCTCTTGAACTCGCCGTAGAGCTGCGCCGCCAGCGTCTTGTTGGGCGCCAGGATCAGCGCCGGCCGCTGCGTCGCCTCGATGACCTTGGCCATGGTGAAGGTTTTGCCCGAGCCGGTGACGCCGAGCAGCACCTGGTCGCGCTCGTGGCTCGCGATGCCCGCGACCAGTTCGCGAATCGCCGCGGGCTGATCGCCCTTGGGCTCGAATTCCGAGACCACCTGGAAGCGGCGCCCGCCTTCCGATTTCTCCGGACGCTCCGGGCGATGCGGCGTCCAGGTCGGGCGGTCGCGCAGATTGGGATCGCCGAGTTCGAGCAGCGCCTTCAGCGATTCCACCGTCGCCGCCGCGCCGGTCATGCCGCGCGGATGCGCATCGGCGGAGGCCGCGTAATTCGCCTGCGGCGCCTCCGCGAGCCCGCCCGGTTTCGCCGTCAGCGCGGGGTTGAGCAGCGCCGCGAGATGCGCGTCGAGCGGATGGACCTCGGGCCTGTCGGCCTTGGCGCGGGTCGGACGCGAGGCGGGCTTGGCGGGTTTGGGCATGGAGGCAATATGGGGGCAAAGGGGCGCGGGGGGAAGGCGGGGGCCTCCAAGCGTTTCGCCAAACCTTTCCAAATTCACGGGCGTCTTCGCCAAGGATTTCCAAACATTCCTTTGGCGGTTTCGGGGAATTTCAAGGGGTTGCAATAGCCGCAAGTCGAATTCGCTTTCTCCAAATTCTTGTCGGCCGTCCGCGTCGATCGGCGGAGGGCCGATAGAGAATTCGTACCATGGATTCTGATTTTCAGGAAGCCAAAATGCGGAGGGCGCGACCGCCTGCCCGCCTTCCGCGCGTCGGGCGAATCACGACGACCCGAGTTCGCGCAGAAGCGTGGCTATTGCGGCGCGCAGGTTCGGCAGGGAGGCCTGCGCGATTTTCCAAACGCGCTCATGGACTACCGAGGCGTAGCCGTGGATCAAGATATTGCGGAAGGCGATGATTTCGCGAAAATTCGGGATGCGACCGGCGAGGCTCGGGTCCCGTTTGGCGATTTGGCCGAGGGCCTCGCCGATGATTTCGAATTTGCGTTCGACCGCCGAGTGGACCACATCCGACTCTGAATAGGCGCGCGCGTCGAGGCCGGCGACGAATTGATCGATCGCGTCGGCGGCCTTTTGAATGTCCCAGAGGAACGAGCGAACGTCACTCGGCATAGACCAACTCGCGCGCCTTATCGATGCTAGCCAGAAGGAACGGGTTCGCGACGGCGCCGCGCTCCACCAAATCCACTGGGCGCCCGAGCGCGCTCTCCAACGCCTGCGCGAAGCCGAAGAATTGCTCCAGCGGCCCGAGACCGCTGTCGCGGTCGAACTCGACCAGGAAATCGGCGTCGCTGGTTTTCGGATCGAAGTCGGCGCCTCGCGCGGCCGATCCAAAGAGTTCCAGTCGCCGCACGCCAAAGCGGCGGCAGAGAGCCGTCAATTCGTCTCGGTGGGCGGCGATGTCGGCATGCATGGCGGACGGTTCTGGCGAGGGCGGTCGATCGGGTTTCGAAGAGACTATATCATGAAGGCCGGTGAAAGCGGCGTCCGGCGTCTCGATCGCTCCACGCCGATCATCGCGGAAGCGGCCGATCGGCGACGATCGAGAACTTCACGCCGAGCGCGCGCAACACGGCGCTGATGGTTTCGTAGCGAGGATGCGCGCCCGCGCTCAACGCCTTGTAGAGGCTTTCGCGGCCGAGCCCGGCGTCGCTCGCGATCTGCGCCATGCCGCGGGCCTTGGCGACATCGCCGAGCGCGGCGATGAACCGGGCCAGATTGTCGGACCCGACATAGTCATCGACCGCCTCTGGCAACAGCAGAAGTTGAGAACGTTCGAATCCCGAAATGTGCGTCTTGCGCGATTCTAACCCACGCACCGCGCCGACGGAATCCGCTCAGCCCTAGTTTTTCGCACAGTCTGCAAGACTTTTGGGCTGTGCGGGGGCGTTGAATTTGCGTGGTTTTTCGATCCATAAGTTAGGACCGAAACTAGCAAGCAGCCGAAAGCTATCTGAGCCAAAGCCAACAGATTGCCGCGCCGCCTAGCCCAATGACGACTCCCGGCCACTCCCTTTGAAACTCTGAGATGTCGTGCAGAAGCCTGGTGCTGAGAATGCGGTAGTGGATCAGCTCCGTCAGAAAGTAGCCCCCCAACGGGGAGAGCGTTGACAGGAGGCCGACGGTTATAAACTTCGGACTGACGAAAGGCGGAGCCATTTCCGCGAGCCCCAGAAGGGGGAGCACGAAACCGAACGCCACGGCCATCAGGGTTGCGGCGATGATCAGCAGGAATGCGCCCGTGAAATGGGTCAGACCGATATAAGCGTCCTGCGCATTTCCCTCCGTTGCTCCCTCGACGTAGGAGAGCACGGGCTGCCTGTAGTAGTTCGCCTCCCTTTGGATACGAAACTGCAAGAAGGTTCCTGAGAACCCGGTCAGAATCGCGCCGGCGCTGACAACGGCCGCGCAGAAGGTCTGAGAATCGGACATCGCATCCTCCGTGAATGTCCTGGCATGGTATCGCTTCCGTCGGAATGCCGCGACCGAGCGACGCGCCGCTCGCGCCAAAAAGTCTATCGCGTTGGCCTCGCCGGATGTATGATAATATTTTTTATCATACATGCCTGGCAACCCCGCCGTCGACCACGCCAGCAGATTACGCAAAACGCGTATATTGCGATGTTCGCGCAAAGCGCGTATAATGATATTGGTGAAAAAGAGGATTCATGGATATGGCTGAAATCGTTCCGGCCGCCGAGTTTGCCCGCAACTTCGGCCGCTACAAGATGCTGGCGCAGCGCGAGGCGGTTCCGGTTTCGAGCAACGGCACGCTCGCCGGATATTTCGTCGCGCCGCACGAGTATGAAGAGTTGCTGAAAATGAGGGGCATGCGCCGACGGTTCCTGACGGCGGCGTTGTCCGACGAAGAAGCCGAACGCATCGCGTCTTCGCGGATGGACTCGCGCCACGATCATCTCGACGAGCTTCTTGATCCGAAGTAGCGGGCGGCATGCCAATTCCCACGCCCGAACCGGGCCTGATCGTTTCCTATGCCTATGTATGGGATCACGAGGCGCAAAGCGGACAGGAAGAAGGGCGCAAGGATCGCCCGTGTGTCGTCACGCTTGCGATCGAGCGCCAACAGGACGGCGAAACGTTGGTGACGGTGTTGCCGGCGACGCATCGTCCGCCCGACGATACGGCGGCGGCCGTCGAAATTCCGCGCGCCGTCAAAAGACACCTTGGCCTCGATGATGAGCGCTCATGGATCGTCGTGAGCGAGGGCGGCCAATTCGTCTGGCCCGGCTATGATTTGCGTAAGGTTCGGAGCACGGATCGATACGACTACGGCTATTTGCCGCCGCGGTTTTTCAAGGAGGTTCTGGCGGCGTTTTGGGCTTGGCATAAGGCGCATAAAGTGACGGTGACGCCACGATGAACCAGCTCGCCTCGCGCGGCCCTCGCGTTCCTGCCCTCGCCGCCGCCGCCGGCGCGCGCGCCTCTTATCGCTTCCTCGAATTCTTCACCGCGCAAATCCGCAACCCGCACACGCGCCGCGCCTACGCGCGCGCGGCGAAGGAATTCTTCGATTGGCTCGAGGCGCGCGGCGTCACGCAACTCGCGGCGATCGAGAGCGTGCATGTCGCCGCCTATATCGAGCAGTTGAGCCAAGCGCGATCCGCGCCGACCGCCAAGCTGCGCCTGGCCGCCTTGCGGCGCCTGTTCGATTGGATGGCGGCGGGTGAGATCATGCCGGCCAATCCGGCCGCCGCCGTGCGCGGGCCGCGCCACGTCGTGCGGCGCGGCAAGACGGTGGCGCTCGATCCCGCAGAGGCGCGCCGGCTCATCGACGCGATCGACACGAGAAGCGTCATCGGCTTGCGCGACCGCGCGCTGATCGGCTTGATGGTCTATGCCTTCGCGCGCATCGGCGCGGCGATCGGCATGCGCGTCGAGGACGTCTATCCGCAGAACCGCCGGCTATGGGTGCGCTTGCACGAGAAGGGCGGCAAGCCGCACGCCATGCCGTGCCATCACAATCTCGAATCCTATCTGCATGAATATATCGATGGCGCAGGCCTCGCGAGCGATCCGAAGGCGCTGCTCTTTCAGAGCTGCAGCCGCGCGGGCCAGCTCGCCGGCAATCCCCTGCCGCAGGCGAACGCCTACGCGATGATCCAGAGGCGCGCCAAGGCGGCCGGCATCGCCACGCGCGTCGGCAACCACACGTTTCGGGCGACGGGCGTCACCGCGTACCTGAACAACGGCGGCGCGCTCGAGAAGGCCGCGCGGATGGCGAACCTCGCCAGCGCGCGCGCGGCGCAGCTTTATGATCGGCGGGATGACGAGGTCACGCCGGAAGAAGTTGAACGGATACGCGTTTGAAGACCCCAGAGAATGTGACGCCTATTATTTTCCCACGCTTCCCCCGCCTTCGCCGCGCTCGGCGTTCAGAGCGCTCTGCATTTGGGTCTGAGCGGCCCCCTCTCCCCGCAAACGCAAGCGTTTGGCGGGGCGCAGGCGGGGAGAAGGGACGCCGCGCGGCTCGGGCCGGCCGTCGCAATATGTGTGAATCCCCATTTCGCTCAATTAAAGTTTACATTTCCGCCAGCTTGTTGCGGATGATCGAAAGGTATATCGAAATATTTCCCGCAACATTCGAGGCCATGTCATGCCGCTATCCCCATCCGACTCCGCCGACCCGCTCGATTTGACGAGCGACATCGTCTCGGCCTTCGTCGCCAACAACTCCTTGCGTTCGGCGGAACTGCCGGCCCTGATTCAATCCGTGCACGCGGGATTGGTGAAAATCATCAGCGGGGCGGCCGCGCCGACCGCGCCGGCGCCCGAAGCGGCGACGCCGGCGGTCTCGGTTCGCAAGTCGGTCACGCCGGATTATATCATCTGTCTGGACGACGGCCTCAAGTTCAAATCCTTGCGGCGGCACCTGACGGCGCTGGGAATGACGCCGGAGCAATACCGCGCGAAATGGAAGTTGCCGACTGATTATCCGATGGTGGCCGCCACTTACGCGGCGCAGCGATCGGAGATGGCGAAGAAGATCGGGCTTGGTCAATCCCGCAAGCGCGGCGTCGTCGCCAAGGGCAAGCCAGGCCGGGCGAGCAAAGCGGCGGGCTGAGGGCCGCCGCGCGGCGGCCTAGGCTTTCGCCCGCACGCCGTGCGCCGCGACGAACAGCCCGCTGCCGATGATGATCGCGTTGCCGAGCAGGATCGGCCAGCTCGGCGCGTCGCGCCAGACGATCCAGCCCATGATCGTCGCCCAGACGATCGCGGAATATTGCAGGGGCGCGAGCACCGCCGCGCGCGTCATCGCCAGCGCGCGGGTGATGAAGACGAAGCACGCCATCGAGACGACGCCGAGCAGGAACATCAGCATCAGGTCGAAGGCCGTCGGCGTGGTCCACGCGAATGGCGTCGTCGCCGCGCCGATGACGCCCGCGCCGGCGAACTGCCAGACGACCAGCGGCAGCCAATGGGTGCGCCGAAGCTTGCGCGTGACGGTTTGGCCGAGCGCGAACATCGTCGCGCCGAACAGCGCGAGCGGCGAAGCCGAGGAGAACGTCTGCGGCGAGGGCCGCAGCGCGACCACGACGCCGACGAAGCCGATCGACACCGCGACCCAGCGGAAGCGCTCGACCTTTTCGCCGAGCAACGGCGCCGACAGCGCCGTGACGATCAGCGGCGCGGCCATATAGAACGTCATCACGTCGGCGAGCGGCATGAAGCGCGTCGCCCAATAGAACGAGAACGTGTCCGCGGCCATGCACAGGATGCGCAAGCCCTGCAGCGGCGCCTGCGTGAAGGCGAACAGGCCGACGCGCAGCGAGGCGATCATCGGCGCGAGCACCAGTCCCGCGCCGACCGAGCGCAGCATCATCAACTGCCCGACCCCATAGTCCGCGACGAGCCATTTGCCCAGCGCGTCGTTGAGCGCGAACAGGAACACGCCGAGGAGATAGAGGGCGACGCCGAGGCCCGGGGTCGCCGGCTGGGGGGAGGACATGCGCGGCCCTTACCAGAGGGCCGCGGATTCGGCCACCCGCGCGCGCGATCCGCGCCGACCCGCTTGCCCTGGAGCGGCGAAACGCTCACTCTTGACGCATGCGCCGCCTCGAATCGCCGCGCCCGAGCGCGCCTCTCAAGACCCTTCGCGTCCTCGCCCGCCCCGGCCAGCGCGCGCGGGGGTGGCTGATCGCGGGGCCGTTGCGTTTCGCCTGCGCGCTCGGGCCCGCGGGAATCGTGCGCGACAAGCGCGAGGGCGACGGCGGAACGCCGGCGGGGCGGTTTCGGCTGCTCTGGGGTTACTACCGCCCCGACTGCCCGCGCCCGCCCGCCGGCGGCGTTCCGTTGCGGGCGCTGCGCCGCGATTCCGGCTGGTGCGAGGATCCCGCGAGCCCGCGCTACAATCGCCCCGTGCGCCTGCCCGCCCGGGATTGCACGGACCGCCTGTGGCGCGAGGACGCGCTTTACGATCTGACCTTCACGCTCGACCAGAATTTCACCCGCCGATGCAAGGGCCGGGGCAGCGCGATCTTCTTCCACCTCGCGCGTCCCGGCCTGACGCCGACGGCGGGCTGCGTGGCGATCGCCGCCGCCGACATGCGCAAGCTCGCGCCGCGCCTGGCGCGCGGGGCGACGATGCGGATCGGTTAGGGCGGGCGGGCGTCGATCGGCGTCGTCGGGCAGCCCTCATCCGGCCGGTCCGTAGGGCGTCCGTCGGGACGCCCGTCTTTCAACGGGCTTCGCGCCGGCTGCCTTCTCCGCGTGCGGCAGAGGGGAAAGGGACTGGTTGTTCTGAATTTGGGCGTGATGTGGTATAGGGACGTTATGGTGACAAAGCTCAAACCTCCAATCGACAATCGGGACACCCTCGTCGTTCCTTCCATCTCTTTGGAGGAAGTCGAGGCCCTTTCGCCGGCCGAACGCGAGAAGCTGGTCGCGGAGTTGAAGGCTGCCGATGCGCGGATCGACGCAGGGGAATTCGTCGTCTACGATCGTGACGACCAACGCCGCCGTTTTGAAAAAATCTACTCCGGCCGCGCGTAGTCCAATATGAAATATCGCGTGGTGATCGACGTGCTCGCGCAGCGCGAAATAGAGAACTTCTATGAATACCTTCGTCGCTACAGCGAGAACACCGCGCGAAAATATGTAGAAGCCTTTTATGATGCGATCGAACGGACGATCGCCATCTTCCCGCACTCGTTCTCGTTCTTTGCGGAAGTGGGCGCTCCCTACAGAGCCTTCCTTTTCACCGTCTCGAGACGGACAGCGTTTTGGGTAATTTACGCGGTTGACGACGACAAGAGCGAAGTCCGCATTTTGCGCTTCTGGAACGCGGCGCGTGAGCCAGGAACGCATGGACTGAAGGGATAAGTCGCCGCCGCCTTCTGGCCATCCCCGTAGTGAGTGAACGCCCCCGGGTTCGACTTCAAGCCTTGCTCCCCTCGCCCGGCATCGCCGCGCCGCGCGCCAGGGCGAAGGCGGCGGCGCGTTCGAGATGGGCGCGCATCGCGGCGGCGGCGGCGGCCGGGTCCTGCGCGAGGATCGCTTCGGCGATGGCGCGATGCTCGCGGACCGACGTTCGCAAAACCTCGACGGTCAGCGCGTCGCCGACCTGCGCCATGATCAGCGGCAGGTGCAGGCGCATCGACAGATCCCGCAACTGGCGATTGCCGGCCAGACGCATGATCGCCTCGTGGAACGCGGCGTTTTCCCTGAGGTAATCGCAAACGAGGCGCGGCGCTTCGTCGAAAATCATCTCGATTTCCTCGGCGAATCGCGCGCGCTCCTGCGGCTCCGCGGCCTCGGCGGCCAGACGCGCCGCCAGCGATTCCATCTCGACCCGGATCTGGAACAGCTCTTTGATCTCGCGCTGGGACAAGCGCCTGACCACCGCGCCGCGATTCGGCTCGTGTTCGATCAGCCCCTCGGCGGCGAGCCGCCGCAACGCCTCGCGCACCGGGCCCCGGCTCACCGCGAAGCGGGCCGTCAGGTCGCACTCGATGAGCCGTTCGCCCGGGGAAAGGCGATGCGCGAGGATGTCGTCGCGCAGACGCTCGACGATATGCGCGACCGTCGCGCCGTGAGCCGGCGCGCCGACGGCCTCGCCGCTGTTTCCGTCCGGCGTCGTTCTCAAATGACCCATAGGCTGCAACGTCCGACTACGGAGCCGCCGAATCGCGCCAGCATGACGCCAAAAGGCGCCGCCAGAAAGCGCGCGAGCGCGAATTGGCGCTTGACGACGGGCGGTCCGATGGTATTGTCCTACAATCTTAAACGGGCGGCGGCAAGCGAAACGCTTCGCCGCCATTGCAACCGCGGCGGCCGGGCCGGGCCGGGCCAGGCGTGCGCGGAGCGGGGGAACGTTCATGCTGATCGGCAAGCGCGGCGCCGCTTCGACCGCGATTTCGACCGCCGACGCCGAGCGCGTCATCGTTCGCGGCCGCGATCTCGCCGCCGATCTCATGGGTTCGGCGAGCTTCACCGAGTTCTTCTTTCTCATGGCGACGGGGCGCATGCCGACCGCCGAGCAGCGCTTTTTTCTCGATCTGTCGCTGGTCGCGATCGCCGAGCACGGCCTCACGCCGACCGTGCAGGCCGCGCGCATGACCTACGCCGCCGACCCCCAGGCGCTTCAGGGCGCGGTCGCCGCCGGCATTCTCGGCTGCGGCACGGTCGTTCTCGGGACGGCCGATCTCGCCCGCGCGCTGATCGACGAAGTCCTCGCGAAGATCGACGCGGGCGCGTCGCCGGACGACGCCGTCGAGCAGATCGCGCGCGAGCGGCGCGCCGCGGGCAAGTCCATCCCCGGATACGGCCATCCCCTGCACAAGCCGCTCGATCCGCGCGCCGAACGCATGATCGCGCTGGCGCGGGAGCGCGGCGTCGCCGGACGCGGCGTCGATTGCGCGACGCGCCTGACGGGCGCCGTCGCGCGGGCCTGGGGCAAACCCTTGCCGATGAACGTCTCGATGTCGATCGCCGCGACGATGCGCGATCTCGACATTCCCGCCTCGCTCATTCGCGGCGTTCCGATCCTGGCGCGCACGGCCGGCCTCCTCGCCCATCTCGCCGAGGAGGCGCAGACGCCGATCGGCTTCTACATGGCTTCGCAGGCCGAAGCGGCGATCCGCTATGCCGGCGAGGGCGCCGGGGAGGCCTCGCCATGACCATGGTCGAGCCCGAAATCGAAGGCGCGCCGTGGGAGGATCAAGCCCGCCGCGACGATCCGCTCTATCGCGCCGAGATCGCCTATCTCTTCGAACGCTCGCGCTTCTATCGCGACAAACTCGCGCGCGCGGGCTTCGATTCGCCGGCTTCGGTCGGCGGTCTCGGGAGAATCGCCGACCTGCCGTTCACCGAAAAGGACGAATTGCGCCGCTCGCGGACCCGCGACGAGCCGATCGGGACGCATCGGACCGCCTCGCGCGACGAAATCGCGCGCATCTATTCGACCAGCGGCACCACGGGAACGCCGAGCTACATTCCCCTGACCGCGTCCGATCTCGAAGTCTGGGTGCGCACGTCCGCGCGCAGTTACGCGGCGTCCGGCGTCGCGCGCGGCGAGCGGCTCGTCTCCACCTACAACGCCGGCCCCTTCGTCGCCGGCGCGGCGCTCGACGCCTTCGCGCGCCTCGGCCTTTGTCATGTCCCCGTCGGCACGGGCAATACGGAACGGCTGATGGCGGCGGTGGAGCTGTTGCAGCCAGGCGCCGTCGCGCTGACCCCGTCCTACGCGCTGCATCTCGCGGAATGGGCGCAAAAGCGCGGCCTCGACCTGCCGGCTTCCAGCGTCAAGCGGCTGCTCGTCGCGGGCGAACCCGGCGGCGGCGAGCCGACGATGCGCGCCAAGCTGGAAGCGGCCTGGGGCGCGAGCGTCACCGAGGCGATGGGCATCGGCGACATCTCGGTTTCGCTGTGGGGCGAATGCGAGGCCAAGGCGGGCATGCATTTTTCCGGCCGCGGCTTCGTGCATTTCGAGCTGATCGATCCTTTGAGCGGCGCGCCGATCGAAATTCGCGACGGCGCCGAGGGCGAGCTCGTGCTGACGCATCTCGTCAACCGCTCCGCGCCGTTGCTGCGCTTTCGCACCCGCGATCACGTGCGGCTCGGCGTCGGCCGCTGCGCCTGCGGGCGAACCGCGCCGCGCATGCGCTGCATCGGGCGCACCGACGACATGCTGATCGTGCGGGGCGTCAACCTGTTTCCCTCCGCTTTGCGCGAAGTGGTCCATCAATTCGCGCCCGAGGTGACCGGCGTCATCATGATCCGGCCGCGCGCGGCGGGCGTGCGCCAGGAGCCGCCCTTGCCGGTGAGCGTCGAGGTCGCGGACGGGGCGAGCGAGGGCCTCGCCGAACGCGTTCGCGCGCGCATTCGCGACACGCTTCTGGTGACGACGGAAATCGAGTTGACTGCGGCGGGAAGCCTGCCGCGCAGCGAATACAAATCCAAGCTCGTGGAAAAGGCCTGAAGGGAGGCGTCAATGAAGAAGCTGCAAACCCAAGGCGTCCATCACATCACGCTGGTCGGCGCCGATCGGCAGACCTCGATCGACTTCTGGGAGGGCGTGCTCGGCATGCCCTTCGTGTTCGAGCAGCCCAATCTCGACAACGCCGCGGAAAGCCACATCTATTTCGATCCGGGCGACGGGCGGCTGATCACCGTCTTCACGCGCGAGGACCGCAAGCCCGTGCAGCGCCGCACGCCGACCGACATCGGCTGCGTCCATCACATCGCGTTCAACGTCTCGCGCGCGGTGTTCATGCAGGCGATCGATCGGCTCGACGCGCGCGGCGTCAAGCACACTGGCGTGCGCGACCGCAAGATTTTCGACGCGATCTATTTCGAGGATCCGCTCGGCCTGCTGATCGAGCTCTCCTGCTACAAGTTCGAGCCGCCCTTCGGCTTCGGTCACGCCGACGTGTTGTTCGAGGCGCACAAGATGCGCGTCGCGGCCGGCGACCGCGCCATCGCCGAGGTTCATCTGGCCGATGCGATCGAGCTGCTGGTGGCGCGATCGCGCGAGAGTCTGTCGGCCGATCGAACGCCCAAGAATCCCTATGGACGCTGACCGGCAGGCCTGCTCAACCGGGTCGCCCGCCGGGCGAAATTCAGCCTCATACGGTCATTGTCAAAACAACGGGAGGAACGAATGTCTGCGATCAAATTGCATGTTCTGAAGCCGAGCGTGAACAATATGGCGGCGCGCGTTTTCGTGCGCGCGGCGAAGCTGGAATTCACCGAGGACGACGTCTACGGCAAGACCCGCACGGAAGGGTTCCTGGCGAAGAATCCCGCCCATCTGACGCCGATGATGGAAGCCGCCGATCTGCCGAAGGGCGTGGTGTGGGAAAGCTGCGCCATCATGCAGTATCTGTGCAACGCGCACCATCTCGACCGCTTCTATCCCAAGGCGCCGGCGGCGCGCGCGATGATCGACAGCGCGATGTTCTATATCATCGGCACGCTCTATCCCTATGTCGCCCGCGCGACCTATCCGGCGCTGGGCTTTCCGCAATATCCCGGCGAGGTCGGCGCGAGCGACGCCGACGCCGCGGCCAAGGATGCGGCGCAGAAGGCGGCCGCAGAGGCGATCGCAGAGCCGCTGCACGTCTTTCATACGTTCTACATGGACGGCAAACCTTTCATCGGCGGCGCCGAGCCGTCGATCGCCGACATCCGGCTCGCGGCGACCCTCGAATTTCTCGCCGTGATCGACTACCCCTTGCCGGCCTGGGCGAAGCACTTCATGGCGGCGATCGAGAAATCGCTCGGCGCCGCCTATTCCGAACCGGCGGCCGACGTGCGCGGCTACATCGCCTATGTGAAGTCGCAGAAGAAATAGCGCCCGATCGCCACAGCGGCGGCGCCCCCGCCGCTGTGGCGACGCGCGTTCTGGATTGTGGATGAGGCGCCGAGTTGGCGAGGCCGGCTTTCCCCTTCCGGCGCGAAGCGGGAGCGGCTATGTCTCCGGCATGATCTCCTTCTTCCTGCGCATGCTGCCCGCGCTGGTTCTGGGCGTCGTCCTCGCGGCGCCCGCAATCCCGGTTGGCGCGGCCTCCGCCGATGGGCCCGCCTTCGGGCCGCAGCTCGAAGGCTTTTCCTATCCCTGGCCGGTGTCACATTTCCGCTTCGTCTCGCAGGGCGTCGCTCTCGACATGGCCTACATGGATGTGAAGCCGGCGCGGCCCAACGGTCGCGTCGCCGTCCTGCTGCATGGCAAGAATTTCTGTTCGGCGACCTGGCAGGCGACGATCGCGGCGCTGACCGACGCCGGCTATCGCGTCATCGCGCCCGACCAGGTCGGCTTCTGCAAATCGAGCAAGCCGGCGCGCTACCAGTTCAGCTTCCACCAGCTCGCGGGCAACACCCATGCGCTGCTCGCCGCGGTCGGCGTCACGCGCGCGACGATGATAGGGCACTCGACCGGCGGCATGCTCGCCATCCGCTACGCCTTGATGTTTCCCGACGATGTCGAGCAGCTCGTGCTGGTCAATCCGATCGGATTGGAGGACTGGAAGGCCAAGGGCGTGCCCTGGCGGAGCGTCGATCAATGGTTTCAGCGCGAATTGGGCGCCAACGCCGACGGCGTCCGCGACTACGAGCGCGCGACCTATTACGCCGGAACGTGGCTGCCGGCCTATGAGCGTTGGGTGCAGATGCTGGCCGGGATGTACCGCGGCCCAGGACGCGACCGCGTCGCCTGGGACTCCGCGCTGCTCGACGACATGATCTTCACGCAGCCGGTGGTCTACGAGTTCGAGCGTCTGGCGCCGCCGGCGCTGCTGATCATCGGCGACAAGGACACGACGGCGATCGGCAAGGATCTGGCGCCGCCGGCGATCCGCGCGACCCTGGGCGACTATCCCACGCTGGGGAAGGCGGCCGCCGCGCGCATGCCGCACGCCCGTTTGGTCGAGTTCCCCGACCTCGGTCACGCCCCGCAGATTCAGGCGCCCGAGCGTTTCCACAAGGCGTTGCTCGATGGGCTGAATTCAACCGCGCCGACCGCGCCCGACGTCGGGCGGACGCCGTGACGTCCGCAGGCGCCGCGACCTGAGCGGACGGAGCGCCCGCGCCGCGTGCGACGGCGCGCTCTCGGGCCAGGAATCGACCGCTCGCCGAGGCGCTGGCGGCTCGTCCCCGTCGGCGACAGGATTCCCAGGCTAGGCGAAAATTACCAACCTTTCATGTCCGCGCCATCGCGGCGTTAGGCGTCCTGCGCCATCTTGCCGGCAATGCCGCCGAGCAAAGGGCCGGCGCCAAGATCCCGATGGAGCCTTACATGTCTCTCGCCCCAGTTCCGCAATCCCCTCGACGTTCGCTGCGCGCCGCGCTGCTCGGGGCGGTCGCCCTCGTCGCGCTCGGCGCCGCCGCGCTGGAAAACGGCGCGCTGTCGCCCATCGCCGCTTTCGCCGCGACGACGCAAGTCTCGGCCGGCCCGGCGTCCTTCGCCGATGTGGTCGACCGCGTGAAATCGTCGGTCGTCTCGGTCAAGGTCAAGCTCGCCGACGGCGGCGACGCGGACGTGGAATCGCAGGGCATGCCGCATTTCCCGCCGGGCAGCCCGTTCGACCACTTCTTCAAGCGCTTCGGCATGCCCGACGACAACGACGGCGATTCGCCGATGCCGCACCGCCATCCTCACCTGACGTCGGCGCAGGGCTCCGGCTTCTTCATTTCCTCCGACGGCTACATCGTCACCAACAACCATGTCGTCGACCATGCGACCGAAGTGACGGTCACCACCTCGGACGGCAAGACGATCGCCGCCAAGGTGATCGGAACCGACGCCAAGACCGACATCGCCTTGCTCAAGGTGAAGGACGCGGGGAGCTACCCCTTCGTCAATTTCGCCTCGCAATCGCCGCGCGTCGGCGACTGGGTGATCGCGGTCGGCAATCCCTTCGGCCTCGGCGGCACGGTGACCGCGGGCATCGTCTCGGCGCGCGGCCGCGACATCGGCTCGGGGCCCTATGACGACTTCCTGCAGATCGACGCGCCGGTCAATCACGGCAATTCGGGCGGCCCGACCTTCAACACCGACGGCGACGTGGTCGGCGTCAACACCGCGATCTTCTCGCCTTCGGGCGGCAGCGTCGGCATCGGCTTCGCCATCGCCAGCGACGTCGTCAAGACCGTGGTGCAGCAGCTCAAGGACAGCGGCGTCGTGCAGCGCGGCTGGCTCGGCGTCGAAATCCAACCGGTGACGCCGGAGCTCGCGGAAACCCTCGGCGTCAAGAACCCCTCGGGCGCGCTGGTCGCCAGGGAGACGGCCAATTCGCCCGCGGCGAACGCCGGCGTGAAGACCGGGGACGTCATCACCGCGGTCAACGGCGACGCCGTCGCCGATCCCAAGGATCTCTCGCGCCGCATCGCCGCGCTGGGGCCGCAGAAGACCGCCGATCTCGCGATCTGGCGCAACGGCGCCGCGCAGACCATCGCCGTGACGCTCGGCGCCATGCCGATGGACAAGGAGGCCAACGCCGAGACTCCCGCCAGGGCCGAGGAATCGACGCCCTTCGCCAAGCTCGGCCTGAGCCTCGAGCGCGCGCGCGGCGGAGAGGGCGTCGCGGTCGTCGACGTCGATCCCAGCGGCGTCGCGGCCGAACGCGGCCTGCAAGCCGGCGACGTGATCCTCGAGGCGGGCGGCAAGCCGGTGACGCGTCCCGGCGAAGTCGCCGAGGCCTTCGCGGCCGCGAAGGCGGACGGACACAAGTCGGTGCTGCTGCGCGTGAAGTCGGGCGACGCGGTGCACTTCCTGGCGCTGCCGGCGCAAGCGGCGTCCTGATCTCAAGGCTTGGCCTCGCCGCCCCTGCGAGGCCATGAAGCCGGAAGCACGCGCAGCTCCCCCCGTTCCGCGCGCGCCGGCGAAGCGGCGGCAGGCCAATCCCCAATGGCCTGCCGCCTTATTTTTTGCGGAAATTGGCGGAGCCGCTATATGTCGTCCATGCGGATTCTGATCATCGAAGACGACCGCGACGCGGCGGCCTATCTCGTCAAGGCGTTCCGCGAGGCCGGGCATGCGGTCGACCATGCCGCCGACGGCGTCGGCGGCTACGATCTGGCGCAGGAAGGCGGCTACGACGTCGCCATCGTCGATCGCATGCTGCCCAAGATGGACGGCTTGGCGTTGATCGGCGCCCTGCGCGCCCAGAAGATCGAGACGCCGGTGTTGATTCTTTCCGCGCTCGGCCAGGTCGACGACCGCGTCAAGGGCCTGCGCGCGGGCGGCGACGATTACCTCGCCAAGCCCTACGCCTTTTCCGAACTGCTGGCGCGCGTCGAGGCGCTCGCGCGCCGCCGCCCCAAGGGCGCGCCCGAGGAGACCGCCTATCGGCTCGGCGACCTCACGCTCGATCGCCTTTCCCACAAGGTGACGCGGGCGGGCGAAGAGATCGTCTTGCAGCCGCGCGAATTCCGCCTGCTCGAATATCTGATGCAGAACGCCGGCAAGGTGGTCACGCGCACGATGCTGCTCGAGCACGTCTGGGACTATCATTTCGATCCGCAGACCAACGTCATCGACGTGCATGTCTCGCGCCTGCGCGCCAAGATCGATCGGGATTTCGACGCGCCGCTGCTGCACACCGTGCGCGGCGCCGGATACATGATCCGTGACGGCGCTCGTTAAGCTCTTCCGCGCCACGGCGTTCAAGCTGACGCTCGCCATTCTCGGCCTCAGCGCGATCGGCGCGGCGCTGGTGCTCGGCGTCGTCGCCTGGCAGGTCATCACGCTCGTCGACGAGGAGACGCGGCAGACGATCGAGGCGGAAGCCAAGGGCCTGTCCGAGCAATACGATATCGGCGGCGTTCGCCGCCTCGGCGCGATCATCGAGGCGCGCTCGCGCCAGCCGGGGTCTTCGCTCTATCTCTTGACCGACGGCGCCGGCGAGCCGCTCGCCGGCAATGTCGCGCAATTGCCGCAGGGCGTTCTCGATCGCGCCGGCTTCGTCGACACGTCCTACGAAACCGCCGGCGAATCGGCGCCGGGCCGTCGCGCCCTGGCGCGCATCTTCGTGCTGCCGGGCGGCTTCCACTTGCTCGTCGGGCATGATCTCGCCGATCGCGCGCGCATCGGCGCCGTCATGATTCGCGCCATGGCGATCTCGCTCGTTTTCTTCGCCGCGCTGGCCGCGCTCGGCGCGCTGTTCGTCGCGCGCCGCGTGCTCCGGCGCATCGACGCGATGAACGGCTCGGCGCGCGCGATCATGGCCGGCGATCTGACGCGGCGTCTTCCCGTCTCCGGCTCGGACGACGAACTCGATCGCCTGGCGCGCGGCCTCAACGAAATGCTCGCGCGCATCGATGACCTGATGGCGGGCATGCGCGAAGTCTCCGACAATATCGCCCATGATCTGCGCACGCCGTTGACGCGCCTGCGCAATCACGCCGAGGAAGCCCTGCGCGGCGACGCCGATCCCGCGGCCTATCGCGCCGCGCTGGAGCGCACGATCGAGGAATCGGACGGCCTGATCAAGATCTTCAACGCGCTTCTGCTGATCGCGCGCGCCGAGGCGGGCGCCGAGAGCGCCGGCATGAGCGCGTTCGACGTCGGCGAGACGGTGGCGAGCGTCGCCGAGCTCTACGAACCGCTCGCCGACGAATACGGCGTCGCGCTCAAGGTCGAGGCGGCGCGCGGCCTGACGATCGTCGGCAATCGCGAATTGATCGGCCAGGCCGTCGCCAATCTCATCGACAACGCGGTCAAATACGGCGCGGGCGAGGCGAAAGAGCCGCCCGCGACGGGCCGATGCGAGATCGCGGTGATCGCGCGCCGCGACGGCGAGACGGTCAGAATCGAAGTCGCCGACCATGGGCCGGGCATTCCCGCCGCCGACCGCGCGCGCGCGATCGACCGCTTCGTGCGGCTGGAGGGCGCGCGCTCGCGTCCCGGCTCCGGCCTCGGCCTTTCGCTCGCCGCGGCGGTGATGCGCATGCACGGCGGCGCCGTGCGGCTCGAAGACAACGCCCCCGGCCTCAAGGTCGCCGTCACGCTGCCGGCGGGCGCTCCGGCGCTCCCGCCGCCGGCGAAGGCGGCGGCATGACGGCCTCGCTCGCCGAACTTCTGTCGGATGCGCCGCGCCTGTCGGCGCCGGCCCAAGCGCGCCGCCGCCTCGAGGCGCTGCTGGCCGAGCGCGACGCGGCCGACCTCGGCGCGCTCGTCGCGCGTCAAAACGTGCGCGATCTGCTGCTCGGGCTCGCCGATCATTCGCCTTACCTCTGGCGGCTGATCGCGCAGGACGCCGGCCGCCTCGTCCGCCTCCTCGGCGCGCCGCCCGAGCAAACGCTCGCGGCGCTCGTCGCCGCGCTCGAAGCGCGGCGCGATGACGACGAAGCCGAATTGATGCGCGCGCTGCGCCGCGCCAAGCGCGAGTCGGCGTTGCTGATCGCGCTCGCCGACGTCGGCGGCGTGTGGGATCTCGTCGCGACGACCGAGGCGCTGACGCGCTTCGCCGACGCCGCCGTATCCGCGGCGCTACGCTTCCTATTGCGGCGGAACGCGCGCGAGGGGCGTTTGAACCTCGACCCCGAATCCCGGGCGATCGAGGCGGGCTCGGGGCTCGTCGCGCTCGCGCTGGGCAAGCACGGCGCGCGCGAACTCAACTATTCCAGCGACGTCGATCTCGTCGCGCTCTACGATTCGAGCGCGGCCTCGATTCCCGCCGGGGTCGAGCCGAGCCCGCTGTTCGTGCGCATCGTCAAGGCGCTCGCGCGCATTTTGCAGGAGCGGACCCCCGACGGCTACGTGTTTCGCGTCGATCTTCGCTTGCGGCCCGATCCCGCCGCGACGCCGATCGCCCTTTCGATCGCCAGCGCGAGCGCCTATTACGAGACGCTCGGGCAGAACTGGGAGCGCGCCGCGATGATCAAGGCGCGCCCGGCGGCGGGCGACCTCGACCTCGGGCGGCGGTTCCTCGCCGATCTCGCGCCGTTCATCTGGCGCAAGTATTTCGACTATGCCGCGATCGCCGACATTCACGCGATGAAGCGCCAGATTCACGCGGTGCGCGGCCATGAACAGGTCACGGTTCCCGGACACGACGTCAAGTTAGGGCGCGGCGGCATTCGCGAAATCGAATTCTTCGTCCAGACGCAGCAACTGATTTTCGGCGGGCGGCGCCCGACCATGCGCGGCGCGCGAACGCTCGACATGCTCAGGCAATTGCACGCCGAGCATTGGGTCGGCGCCGAGGCGGTCGACGATCTGACGAAGGCCTACGCGTTCCTGCGCCGCGTCGAGCACCGCCTGCAGATGGTCGCCGACGAGCAGACGCAGCGCCTGCCCTTCGAGCCCGGCCCGCTCGCGCGCTTCGCCAAGTTCTGCGGCTATGCGCGCCTCGACCGGTTCTCGGCCGAGATGACGCGCCATTTGCGGCGCGTCGAGAAACATTACGCGCGCCTGTTCGAGGACGCGCCGACGCTCGGCGCCGAGGCGGGCAACCTGGTCTTCACCGGCGTCGGCGACGATCCCGAGACCTTGACGACGTTGCGCCGTCTCGGCTTCCAGCGGCCCGAAGACGCCGCCGAGACGATTCGCGGCTGGCATTTCGGGCGGCGCTCGGCGGTGCGCAGCGCGCGCGCCCGCGAAGTGCTGACCGAGCTCGTTCCGGGGCTGCTCGCGTCCTTTTCGGGCTCCGGCGATCCCGACGCGGCGCTGAGCGCGTTCGACGCCGCGCTCGCGCGCATGCCCGGCGCGGTGGAGCTGCTCTCCATCCTGCGCTCGAACGCGCCGGTGCGCGAATTGTTCGGCGATCTCTTCGGCAGCGCGCCGCGCCTCGCGCAAGTCGTCGCGGCGCGCCCGCACGTGCTCGACGCCGCCATCGATCCCGGCCGGGCGAGCGCGATCGGCGAGAGTCTCGACGAAGGCCGGCTGACGGCGCGGGTCGAGGATTTCCTCGACGCCGCGACGAGCTTCGAGGACGTGCTCGACCGCGCGCGCGATTTCGCCGCCGAGGAAATGTTCCTGATCGGGGTGCGCCTGCTCTCCGGCGCGCTCGATCCCGAACGCGCGGGGCGCGCCTATAGCGCGCTCGCGCAAAGCCTCGTCGCCGCGCTGCTCGACCGCGTCTGCGACGCCTTCGCACTCGATCACGGCCGAGTGCGCGGCGGCCGCGTCGCCGTCGTCGCGATGGGCAAATTCGGCTCGCGCGAAATGACCGCGGCCTCCGATCTCGATCTGATCGTCATCTACGATTTTCCCGCCGACGCGGGCGAATCCGACGGCGCGCGCCCGCTCGGCGCCGCGCTCTATTATGCGCGGCTGACGCAACGCCTGCTCGCCGCCCTGACCGCGCCGACCAAGGCGGGAAATCTCTACGAAGTTGATCTCAGGCTGCGCCCCTCCGGTCGCAAGGGGCCTCTGGCGACGCAATTCTCGGCCTTCACGCTCTATCAATCGGCGGAAGCCGAGACCTGGGAGCACATGGCGCTGACGCGGGCGCGGGTCGTGGCGGGCGAGCCGAGCCTGGAGGAGGCGATCGCCGCCGCGATCGCCGCGGTGCTCACGGCGCCGCGCGAGCCGGGCAAGCTCGTGCGCGACGTGCGCGCGATGCGCAAATTGATCGCCAGCGAGAAGGGCGACAAGGACCCCTGGGACCTGAAGCTCGTCTCGGGAGGCCTCATCGACATCGAATTCGTCGCGCAATATCTCGTGCTCGCCCATGCGCGGCGCCATCCCGGCCTGCTCAAGACCTCGACGCGCGCGGTCATCGCCGAGGCCGGCGCGTGCGGCCTGCTGACCCCCGAGGAGGCCGAGACGCTCGCCGACGCGCATCGGCTCTATACCGACGCCACCCAGATCATGCGTCTTTCCGTCGCCGGCCCCTTCGATCCGGCCAAGGCCGCGAGCGGCGTCAAACGGCGCATCGCCGCGGCCGCGGCGCTGCCCGACTTCGAATCGCTGCAAGGGGCGGTGCGCGAGGCGCGCGATCGCGTGCGCCATGTCTATGCGAAGGTCTTGGGCGGACACGCGGGGTGAGGCGAGGGCGTTCTCGTCCTCCGGTTCGAAGCCCGATCGCAAATTGGAATGGTCCGGCGTCGCGCGGTCCAGGAAGCTTGAGACAGGTCGAGGACCGAGACCCGAGCGCCGCCGTCGAAGTCGAGCGCCGATCGACGGCGCGGCCACGCGGCCACGCCGTCTGCGGCCTAGAGCGCTCTGCATTCAGGTGTGAGCGCCCCCTCTCCCCGCCTACGCGGGGAGAGGGGGCGCGGCGGCGCATCACGGCGTGCGTCGATCCAATCGCAGCACGCTCTAGGGAAGCCTGAACAGCACGAGTTCCGGAAATCGAGATTGAAGCACCGCCGCCAACTCTGACAGAGGCACCGTGACGAACAAGAAGCTGCAGTCCACGACGGTCCTCATGACCGTCGCGACGGTCACCGGCAGCGTCGCCACGGAATGTGGCCGTGTCCAACGCGGCCAAAAGCGCGGAACCTCCTCTCGGTATTTTTGATAGACGCCTTCATAAAGACTGCTTAGCAGTCGCTCTTCCTGGATAATGACAGCCAAGAAGATGAGATAGACCATGAAAGCTATGAAAACCGAGACGACAATACTTCCAAATTGAAGCATGGCCCCGAAAGTGCCAACGACGGACGAGAGGTACAGCGGGTTGCGAGTCAATGAGTAGGGGCCGAGCGTCACCAGTTCGCTGTTCTTGCGATTTGAAATATAGAGCGACGCCCACACGCGGCAAATGATCGCCATGCAGAGGAGGGTCGTCCCGCATGCCGTCAGGGCTGTTCGTTCTAATCGGTCCTGGCCCCAAGCGGCTTGGACCCGCAACAGCACGACGCTCATGATGACGCCCAAGACATACAGCGCTATCCGTCGAATAATCTGAACGGTATTTATGTCGATCCGGCGCGGTCCAATCTGCGGTGATCGTGATTTCAAGTCCACCTCGAAGCGACATGGATCGCGTTCATCAGAACATCCTGCCGAAGGGAGCGCTTAGCTCACCTGCGCCTCCGTCGCAAGCCATCCCGTTCGGGCGACGAGACGCCGCCGGCGACCGGAAGAGCCTCCGTCGCGTTTCTCCGCTTGCGATCCGCGATCCCTGCGAAAAACAAGCGCGGCGCCGCCGAAGCGGAGAGTCCGCCACTCTCAGTCAGGGAGGTGATTGTCGTCAATTTTGCGCAATAATGAAAAACAGCAAACGCCGATGGAGAATATCAAAAGAAGGGGTTTTGACCAGGGGTCGAAAATTTTCATAACCTGAAGACCAAGAGCGCCTGTGCCCAAGGCGACGCAAGCGGCGGCGATAGCGACTCCCGAATATATTTGCCGTGTCTCGCGCAGCAAATATGCGGCAAGAAGGCTATAGGGAATCGCCATGAGAATGTAAGTGTTTGTTTCCGCGCGAGGATTGAATAAAAGCATGTAGGAGCAGGCAAGCGTCACAGGCATTACCGACGCCGTCAGATAATCCTTTTTGCGCGTCAGGGCGAATGCGGCGATAAACGTTACAATAGCGGCGACGATCCGTATCGCGTTGGCGACCTGCGGATCGAGCGACAGTCCGGACGCTCTAACGATCGCCATGAAATCGGTCCATGGCGCGCTACGCCCAAGCTCCGGCGCCACAGCCGACAGCATGGCGAAAAATTGCGAATAGAGAAAATAAACATATTCCCTATCGGCAAGAGCAAATGGCGCTAATAACGCAATTGTCAGGGCCCCTAAGAGCCACGGGATGGACTGCGGTCTCGTTCCCCCAATCAACAGCCAAACGACAATTCCCGGCGGCTTTGCGATGACGGCGAGCGTAGCCCAAATCGCGGCTCTGGCGAAATTGCGATCGTAGGCCGCATCGAAAGCAAGAAATGTCGCAGCCAAAAGGAGAGGCGTCGACTGCCCATTGCGCACCGCGCCGGCAGCGCCGACGATCGCGAATAGCAGCGTAACTCCCAAGATCTCGAAAGTCCCGGCGGCCAAATTCAGGCGGCGGACCGCACGCAACAAAGCGAACGAAAGCGTAACGAGAATGACTGTTCTCCATACGAGATTACAAATCGTTGGACCGAAAACGGTCATCGGAAAGAACAGCGCCGCGAAAGTCGGCAAATACAAGAAGCCGCCGCTCGCCTGAGGATCGTAGAAATTCTCTCGATGAAAAAAGCTGGCGGCTGCCCATATATAGATGGGGGTCACCGCTCGCCTGGCAGGATCGATGACGATCATCACGGCGATGACGACGAGCGCGCAGATGGCGAGGATAACGCCGAGCCGCGCCGCGCGGCTGCGCCCGCGATATGAAGGGTTATAGGAAAGGGCCATCGCGTCGCATCCTATTGCTGTGGCGCTGCGATAGGATTCACACGGGCGGCCGAATATGCGACTCTCGCGGCATGATCGCCAGCGGGCCGAAAGAGTTGAACATTGGCTTCCCCCACCTAGGATTGGCGCGCGAAGCCTACGTGACAAGCGCGTTCAAAGCGACTGCCGCGCGCCCAAATTCGGCCCGCCCAATGGCTGTCGCGACGGCGGCGACGTCATGAATGGCGGAAGTTGGATGGTCCGACCGAAATGGACGGCTTTGGCCTTTTTCGCTATTGCGCTGGCCTCGGCCCTTTGGCGAGCTCCCACGCCCGAATCGGCGGCCTTCACGCGACCCTCGCCGGCGACGCCATCCGTTCTGCCGAGAGAGTTCGCGGTGGAAAAGCTCCCCGTGGTGGCCGCCATGGCGCATGCGAGCAGCCTGACCGCGCTGCCCGACGGCCGCCTCGCCGCCGCCTGGTTCGCCGGCAGCCGGGAAGGCGCTTCCGATGTGGAGATTTGGTTCAGCGTCCGCGACGCCAAGGGCTGGAATGCGCCGCGGGTCGTGGCCACCCCTGCCGACACCGCCGCGGCGACGGCGGCGGTCGTGCGCGCGCTGGGCAACCCGGTCCTCTATGCCCAGGGAAAGCGTTTGCATCTTTGGTATGTCAGCGTCGCATTCGGCGGCTGGGCGGTCAGCTCCATCAATCACCGGGCTTCCGACGATGGCGGCGAGAGCTGGTCGCCGCCGGAAAAGCTCGTCACCTCGCCGTTCTTCAATATCAGCACGCTCGTGCGCGCCCCGCCGATCGCCTTGGCCGACGGCGGCCTCGGTCTGCCGGTCTATCAGGAGTTCGTCGCCAAACGGGCGGAGTGGCTGCGCATCTCCGCGCAGGGACGCATCGTTGGCAAGACCCGCATGCCGAGCCCTCGCCCTGGACTGCAGCCGGCCGTCGCGGCCATCGACGAACACAACGGCTTGGCTCTTCTGCGCGACGGCGGTCGGCAGCCGGGCCGCATAATGGCCGACGTCAGCGCCGATGGCGGCGCCACTTGGCGGGAGTCCGCCTCCCCAGGCATCGGCAATCCCGATTCGTCCGTGGCGCTGCTGCGGCTCGCCAGCGGCCGCCTGCTCCTGGCCGCCAACCCGCTGAACGGGCGTTACCTGTTGCAGCTGTTTCTATCGGACGACAATGGCAAGACCTGGCGAGCGTCCCGCGTCGTCGAGAGCGACCCGAACGGCGAGGCCGAGTATTCCTACCCGGCGCTGCTGCAAACCAGCGACGGCCGCATCCATCTTGCCTACACGTTTCAAAGTCAGGCGATAGCCCATGCCGTGTTTTCCGAGGCGTGGCTGACGGAAGTCGCGCCATGAGCGCAATGGCCCTCTATGGCCGGATCGCCGCCGCTCTTCTGCTCGGCGCCGGGGTCACGTTCCTGCCGGCGCCCAATCGCAGGCTGCTCGGGGCGCTCGCCGCCGTCGTGGCGTTGTTTTCCCTGGCGCCCGTGCTTCACGGGTGGATGGGTCCTCCTTCCTTCACCCTGACGCAGCTGGCCTTGCTTCGCCTCGTGAAGCCGCATCGCCCGCCGACGCCGGGGAATCTTGCGGCGGCGCTATTGGTGGCGTTGGCGTCCGTGTTCTATCCCTTGGCCCTTGGCCTCGGTCCCTTCGACCCGTTCGATCTGGGCTACCGACCGCAGTCGCTGCTGCTGTTCCTCGCCCCGGTAGGCCTGTGGCTGGCTTGGCGGCGGCAGGAAATCTTGTTGACGCTTCTCGGCTTCGACCTGTTGGCCTATGGCTTGGGCCTGTTCGACAATCTGCTGAGCGCGCTTTTCGACCCGCTGCTGGTGTTGCTGGCCGCCATCCGCCTTGCCGGCCTCGCGCGCCCCGCCGCCCGGGCGCTGCGAGCCCGCATGTCTCGCGCCGCCACGCCATGACGCGTCGGTTTGCGCGCGATTTGAGCGCCAGGCCGTTCGGCTTGTCGGCCGATGCCCGATCTGGCATGGAACGGCCCAGCGCCACGATTGAAGAGACCGCAATGGCCCGTGCATGCCTCGCATTCTGATCCTTGCCGGCGAGGCCTCCGGCGATCTGCACGGCGCCGGTCTGGCCAAGTCGCTCGCGCAACAATGTCCCGGCATCGAACTGGAGGGACTCGGCGGGACGAAAATGCAGGCGGCGGGCGTCCGCCTGCTGTCGGGCATCGAAAGGCTGGACATCATCGGTTTGCCGACCTTGTCCGAGTTGCGCCGCGTCTTCGCCGTCTACAAGAAGCTATCGCATCACATTGCGACGGCGTCCTACGACGCCGTCGTTCTGATCGACAACCCCGGTCTCAATCTCCGCCTCGCCCGGGTCGCCAAGCGCGCCGGGCGCCTCGTCATCTACTACATCGCCCCGCAGATATGGGCGTGGAACGAGCGTCGGGTGGAGAAACTACGCAAATATGTCGACCGGCTGCTCGCCATTCTCCCGTTCGAGGAAGCCTATTTCAGAAAAGCCGGCGTCGATTGCGTGTTCGTCGGCAACCCGATCATGGATCAACTCCGACCGTCGTATGACGCCGCCAAGCTTCGAACGGAATTCGGTCTCGACCCGAAAGCGACGGTGATCGGCCTGTTGCCGGGCAGCCGCAAGAGCGAAATCCAGCGACTGCTGCCGATAATGCTGGAGGCGGCCCAGCGGCTCGCCGAATCCGGGAACGTTCACGACTCGCCTCGGCGCTTCGTCGTGGCTCACGCGCCGGCGGTTCCTCTCGCTTTGATCGAGCGTTTCCTATCGCAGTCCGGCGTCCCGGTGACGGCGGTCTCGGATCGCGCCTACGACGTGATCGCGGCCTGCGACGCGCTGATCGTCGCCTCGGGGACGGCGACGCTTCAGACGGCGCTCGTCGGCAGACCGATGACGATCGTCTATCGCGGCCCGGCGCTGAGCTACGCGATCGCCCGTCGGGTGATCAAAGTGCGCTGGATCGGCCTGGCGAACCTGATCGCCGGCCGGCAGATTGCGAAGGAGCTCATCCAGAACGAGGTCACGGGCGAGCGGCTCGCCCGAGAGACGGAGACGCTTCTCGCCGACCCGACGGGTCTGGCGGAGGCCGAGAGCGTATCGAGGGACCTGCGCGCAAGGCTCGGAGCGCCCGGAGCCTCGCACCGCGCCGCAGCGGAGATCATCGCAATGGTGAAGCGGGCTCGGCAATCTTGACGGATCGATCGGGTCGATCCACGCGCCCGAATCGATCGGCGGCGCCCTCGGGCGCCGGCGCCGCAGGGCCTCGGCGCGCGGGCTTGCCACGTCCAGCCCGAGCGGCTAAACGCACATGCGAGATTTCGTGGCGAAACGCCAAAGCGCCCGTGAACGGCGAGGCTGCGAGGACGGCCGGGAGCAGGATATGTCGACCTTCGATGTGATCGCAGATATCTTTGCGGAAACATGCAGCATCGACCGCGACGCGATCAAGCCCGAAAGCAACGTCATCGAGGATCTCAACGTCGACAGCCTCGACTTTTTGGACGTGACCTTCGCGATCGACCGCAAGTTCGGGATCAAGCTGCCCGTCGAGCGCTGGACAGAGGAAATTAGCGAAGGCAAGGCCAAGATGGAAGACTATTTCGTGCTCGGCAACCTTGTCCGGGCGATCGACAACCTCGTAGAAGCCAATAAGGCATTGGGTTGACGCCGGCGACCCGGCGCGCCGCGCCGAAAGAGGCGAGGCTGCGAGCGCTCGATGCGGCTTGAATACTTTGAGATGATCGACCGCGTCGTGGCGTATGACGAAGCTGGCCGTTCGATCCGCTGTGAATCGACGGTTCCGCAAGACAGCCCGGTGTTCGAAGGCCATTTTCCCGGCCACCCGCTGGTGCCGGGCGTGCTGCTCATCGAGACCATGGCTCAAGCGTCCGGATTTCTGGCGCTCGGTTTGAACCGGTTCGAGAAAATGCCGTTCCTGGCCAGTGTGAAGGACGCCAAGATACGCTCGTTCATGCCGCCCGGGGCGCCGATCGAGGTGACCGCGACCCTCGCGCACGAGGGGTCAGGCTTCGTCGTGACGAAAGCGTGGATTGCGTCCGAGGGTCAGCGCGTATGCGACTGCGAACTGATGCTGCGCATCATGCCGTTTCCAAGCCTGGAGTTTTCCGCCATGATACGCCGGCGAGTCGCCCGGGTTGGGATGCTGACGAGTCCGTGAGCGCGTATTGTGCATGACGTCGTGATCACCGGCATCGGACTCGTCTCCTCGCTGGCCGAGGGGGCGGACGCCAATTACGCGCGTCTGAGAGAGGGCGCGCCGCCGGTCTATGATCGCGAGGCCATCGCGCCGTTTCCGATCCATGCGCTGGCGCCGCTCGACTATGGCAAGCTCATCCCGAAAAAGAGCGACCAGCGTCAGATGGAACCCTGGCAGCGCCTTGGCGTCTATGCGGCCGGCCTTGCGCTACAGGACGGCGGCCTCCTCGAAGACACGGCGATCCTGCCAAAGGTGCACATGATCGTCGCCGCCGGCGGCGGCGAGCGCGACATCGCAGTCGACGAAGGGATCATGACCGGCATCCGCGCCGCAAGCGATCGTGGCGCCTATCTGAACGAACAATTGTCCAAGAATCTGAGGCCGACGCTGTTCTTGGCGCAGCTTCCGAACCTCCTCGCCGGAAACATTTCGATCATCCATGGCGTCACCGGGTCGTCCCGGACCTTTATGGGCGAGGAACCCGCCGGGCTCGACGCCCTCGGCGTCATGGTCGCGCGCATCCGCGCCGGCGATGTCGATATCGGCCTGGTGGGCGGAGCCTATTCGGCGTTGCGTCCGGATATGTCGCTCGTCTTCAGCTTCGGCGGATCGCTCTTCTCGGGCGAGCCGGCGGGCGTTTGGTCGCGGGCGCCGCGCGGAGGCGGCATGATCCTCGGATCGGTCGGCGCTTTCCTCTTGCTGGAATCGCGCGTCCATGCGCTGGCGCGCGGCGCCCGCATTGCGTCGGTCATCGGGCCAGTGCTGTCGGATCGCAGCAGTCGCGCGCCAGGGGCCGCAGCCGGCAATGCCCGAAAATTGTGGTCGACGTTGGAAGGATCCCTCGCGCCGGGTCCGGTGGGCGTCCTGTCCGGCGCGACGGGCGTCGAGCCGATCACCGCCGAGGAACGGGCGTTTCTCGACGATGTCGGCGCCAAGCGCGACATCTACGTCCGGGCGACCGGCGCCCGGATCGGACACAGCATGGAGGCGGCGGCGCCGGCCAATGTCGGACTCGCGGCGCTGGCTTTGCGCGAAGCGGGCTATTTCCCGCCGTTCGAAGACGACGCCATCGAGCGAGCGGCCGCCGAGCCGCCAACGCAGATCGTCGTCACGAGCTTCGGCCATTGGCGCGGCGAGGGCATGGTTCTGGTTCAACGCGACCGGGGAGGCGGGGCGTGAACCTCGTCGACTCGCACGGGCGCCCGATCGTCGTCGTCACCGGGATGGGCGTCGTGACCTCGCTCGGCGTCGGCAAGGCCGAAAACTGGGCGAAGCTGACGGCTGGCCAATCCGGCATCCGTCGGATCCGCCGTTTTTCGACGGAAGGCCTTCGGACCCAGATCGGCGGCACGGTCGACTTCGTGCTGCCGCCGGGCTTCGTCCCGCCCGATCTGTCCTTTGCGCTGGCGGAGATTGCGGCGCAAGAGGCCGTCGAGCAGGCGGCCGTCGAGGGAAACGGCGCGTTCCCCGGGCCCTTGTTCATCGCAGTGCCCCCCGTCGAGGTCGATTGGTCGAGCCGCGAGAAACTCTCCGCAAATCTGCCGGCCGATGCGCCCGTCACCTATCGCGCCTTGATCGAGAGTTCCTTCGGCCGCCGACCGGATCTTCAGCGCCTCTTCCTCCAGGGCGGCGTCGCCGATCGCATCGCCGACCGGTTCGGCACGCGCGGTTCGCCGGTGTCGATCTCCACCGCCTGCGCCTCTGGCGCCACCGCGGTCCAGATGGGCGTCGAGGCGATCCGGCGCGGCGAGACCAGCGCGGCGCTGAGCATCGGCGCGGACGGCTCGATCAATTGCGAGGCCCTCATCCGCTTCTCGCTGCTGTCGGCCCTGTCGACAAAGAACGAGGCGCCCGAAGAAGCGTGTCGGCCGTTTTCGCGCGATCGCGACGGCTTCGTCATGGCCGAGGGCGCCGCCGCCCTGGCGCTCGAGAGCCTCGCCTCGGCGGCGGCGCGCGGCGCGACGATCCTCGGCGTCGTCGCCGGTTGCGGCGAGCGGGCGGACTCCTTCCATCGCACCCGTTCCAATCCCGACGGCAAGGCGATCATCGGCGCGATCCAAGGGGCGCTTGACGATGCCGGCATAGCGCCGGAGGCGGTCGACTATATCAACGCTCACGGCACCGGCACGCCGGAGAACGACAAGATGGAGGCCTTCGCCTGCAACGCGGTCTTCGGCGAGCGTATGACGAGGCTGCCGATCTCCTCCAATAAGTCGATGATCGGCCACACGCTGACGGCTGCGGGCGCGGTCGAGGCCATTTTCTCGCTGATGACGATCCAGCACGGCTTGCTGCCGCCGACGATCAACTATCGCAACCCCGATCCGTCGATGGCGCTCGATGTCGTCGCCAATGTCGCGCGGCCGGCGAAGGTTCGCACGGTGATGTCGAATTCGTTCGGCTTCGGCGGTCAGAACGTCTCTCTGGTGTTTCAGGCCGCGCCCCGAGGGGAGGCGGCCTCCTCGCCTGTCCCAGCGGCGTCGCCGGAACGTCTTCGCCGTTGACGAACGACAGTCGCTCGCGGTAGCGCTGCGTCGGGAATCGCAGCGCCATCACAGCGCCCGTCAAGCAACACGAGTGGGTTCATCATGCGCGCGCTACGGCTCGTCGCCGAGCAGCAACTGGAACTTGTCGACGTCGCCGATCCGGCGCCGCCGGGAGAGGGCGGAGTCGAGGTCCGGGTTCTGGCCGTCGCGATGAATCACATCGACCTTTGGGGCTATCGCGGCATGGCTTTCGCCAAGCGGAAGTTGCCGCTGATCGTCGGCGCCGAGGCCGTCGGCGAGATCGCCGCCTTGGGGCCGGGCGTCTCTATCTTGGCCGTCGGACAGCGCGTGGTGATGTATGGCGCGCGCACCTGCGGCCAGTGCGCGGGCTGCCGCGCGGGCCGCGACAACCTTTGCGAGAACGTCGGCGGCGTCATGGGCTTCCACGTCGACGGCTTCGCCTGCGAGCGCGTCACCATGCCGGCCCGGCTGGTCATTCCGGTGCCGGACGGCGTATCGACGACCCATGCCGCGTGCGCCGGCGTCACGTTCTCGACTGTCGAGCATATGCTCTTCGACAATGCGCGCCTGAGACGCGGCGAGACCATTTTGGTGCACGCTGGAGGGTCGGGCGTCGGAACGGCGGCCATTACTTTGGCGAAAGCGACGGGTTGCACCGTCATCACGACCGTGGGCGACGACGCCAAGGGCGCGAAGGCGCGCGCGCTCGGGGCCGATCACGTCATCAACTATCGCAATGAACGCTTCGAAGGCGTCGTCCGCAAACTGACGGGAAAGCAAGGCGTCGACGTCGTTTTCGAGCACACCGGCGCCGACACCTGGAACGGTTCGCTGCTGTCGCTGCGACGCGGCGGGCGGCTCGTGACCTGCGGCGCGACGTCGGGGCCGACGGCCACGATGAACCTGATGCAATTGTTCCAGCAGCAATACCGCATCATCGGTTCGTTCGGCGCTTCGATCCGCAATGTCGGCGACGGGCTTCAGAAGATGGCGATCGGCCTCAAACCGACGGTCGAGGCCGAGGTCCCGATCGAAGAGTTCGGCAGGGGCCTCGAGCGCCTGCGCAACCGGGATGTGTTCGGCAAGCTCGTCGTCCGCATCGCCGCATGAACCGGCAGCGGATTCTCGCCCTGGCGCAAAGGGCGGCGCGGGAAGCGCGCGACCTGTCTCTGGCGTTCGTCGCACTCGCGTTCTTCGTCGTCACCGTCCTGGTTCCGAGGCATACGGTCGTTCGAACCGGCGGTTTTGTGGTCCGCCAGGCGGGGATGCGGATGCCACGGCTGACCCGGATCGGCATGCGCAACCTCGCGCTCGCCTTCCCCGAAAAGACGGAAGAGCAAAGGCGCGAGATCCTGAGGCAGTCCTGGGACAATATGGGCCGGACCGCCGTCGAGTACTTTTTCATCGACCGGATCTGGGAGTTCGATCCCGAAGCGACCAAGCCGGGCCGGATCGAGATCGAGGGCGTCGAACGGTTCGTGCGGCTCGCGATGGACGACAAGCCGGCCATTATCTTGTCGGCGCATCTGGGGAACTGGGAACTGCCGATGGTGGCGGCCGCGCGGCACGGCCTCGACGCCGCCGCCCTGTTCACCCGCCCCAGGAATCGCTGGATCGCACGCATGGTGATGGCGCGCCGCCAGTCCGTCATGGGCGAACTCGTCGCGTCCGGACCCGGTGCGCTGCATCGGCTCGCGCGCGCGCTCGAGGCTGGGAGCCACGTCGGTCTTCTCGTCGACCAATTTCACCATCACGGCCCGACGATCACGCTGTTTGGTCATCCGACCTTGGCCAACCCGATCTTCGCCCGCCTCGCCAGGCAGTTCGAGTGCCCGGTTCACATGGTGCGCGTCGTCAGGCTGCCGGGCGACAGGTTTCGGATCGAACTCGGCGAGGAACTCGACCTGCCGCGCGACGCAAAAGGCCGGATCGACATCGCCGCCTCGGCGCAGATGGTCGGGACCATCATCGAGGGCTGGGTGCGCGAGCATCCGGACCAGTGGCTTTGGGTGCATCGCCGCTGGCGGTGAATCCGCGTCAGACTTGCGTCGGACTGCCCGTTCCGCGCAGGTGCGCATTCATCAAGTGCCGTTGAATGCTCTCATTCACCTGTTCGGCGATCCTGACGGCCTCGACGCCGGCCCGCCCATCGACCGTCGGCCGCGTTCGATTGCGCACGCAGGACAGGAACTCGTCGATCTCGTTTGCAAGACTGTCTTCGCGCGGCACTTCGATGACTTCGCTGGCGATGGCGTCCACGCCGGTTTTTCCCGGTTCGCCTTTCGTCGTGTAGCTGAAGATGCGGTGCGTCACGAAATCACAGACCAGATAACTGCCGGGCTGGAAGACGCGCAGGCTGCGCTCGACCTTATGGCTGACGCGGCTTGCCGTGATGTTCGCCACGCATCCGGACTCGAAGGTCAGCCGCGCATTGGCGAGATCCACCTTGTCGCTGAACAGCCGCGTGCCGACCGCGCTTACGTCGATGACGTTGGAGCCGGCGAGCCCGACGATGATGTCGATGTCGTGGATCATGAGATCGAAGACGACATCCGCATCCAGATTTCGCTCCTTCCACGGCGAGATGCGATTGCTCTCGAAGTAGAGGGGGCCGTGCACTCTCCCGGTCAGGGCTCTGAAGCACGACGAGAATCGCTCGATATGGCCGACCTGCAGAATCCGGTCGCTGCGCTCGGCGACGCGCATCAACGATTCGGCCGAGGCGATCGTGTCGGTCAGGGGCTTCTCGACCAACGTGTCGATCCCGGCTTGCTGGAGTTCGCTGGCGATGGCGAAATGTTGAGACGTCGGGACGACGACGCTCGCGGCGTCGATTCTGCCGATCAGAGCGCGATGATCATAGAGAGCCGCGCATCCGAACTCGCGGGCGACGGCGTCGGCCACCGCGGCGTTCGTGTCCGCGACCGCAACCAACTCGGCGTTTTTGTTTTGGGCGTATTGCTTCGCATGAAAACGACCAAAATGCCCTGCCCCGACGACAGCGACGCGAAGCGGCCGGGACCGGGCGTCAAACGACTGAGTTTTCAACTGGACCCCGCTTTCGCTGTTCGTCGCCAAGCGCCGATCGCGTTGTGACGCCATCAGCGCGTCGCGCATTCTAGCGACAAAAGTCAAACGTTTCGAATCTCGCGATCACGCCGCAAACCATTGACTCATCGCGCCCGGGACTCGTTGGTCTGATTTTCACCGCTAGCCTGACATCGACCGCCGTTGCCACCACATCCACTGCTCCGGCGCGTCACGAATCCAGTGCTCGAACTGGAGGGCCATCGCCGCCGTCGTGTTGCGCAGATCGGCCGGCCGATCGGAAGTCCGTTCGACCAGCAACTCCTTGATCTCGACCAGGAACCGCGAACGGCGATCGCGACGAAGGCAGCGCCCGATCCACAGCCGCGCGCCGACGCTGCGAGCAAACACCGCGGGCGCGGGGGTGAACTTCGCCTGCTGGCCGAAGAAAGGCACGGTGAAAGCGCAGGCGTCGTCGACCTGGTCGCACACGACGCCCAGATGTCCTCCGTCTCGCAGAAGATTGATGGCGGCGATGCCCGCGGCCCCTATCGGCATGGCGGCGCGCGTCGTCGCTTTGACGAGAAGGCCCGCCGGATAGAACGGGCTTCGCATCTCGCGCAGATATCGGTCGAGATAAGGATTTCGCAGCGAGCGATAAACGCCGGCGAGCCTGGCGCCGCAAATGCCGCTGGCGATGCCGGCGATCTCCCAGTTTCCCATATGGAGCGTGACGCCGATGTTCGCGCCGGGTTCGCGCAGACGCCGCTCCACCGCGTCACGACCTTCGATCTCCAGCCGCGAGGGATCCGACACGATGCGGTCCAGCACCAGGATTTCCGCGATCGTCCGCCCGGTGTTTCGCCACATCGCCGCCGCAACGCGCTTGCGCTCCGCTTCGGACCACTCTGGAAACGCCGCGGCGAGATTTGCGAGCGCGCGACGGTGAAGCGCCGTCCAGGGCGCAATCCAAGCCACCACGCTTCCGGCGATGCCCGCTCCGACGTCGATCGGCAGAAGTCGAAGCAGAGCGACTGCGGACCGGACCAGCGCGTATTCGGCCCGAAGCCGCAGATCCTTATGCTTGAGCATGGAGCGCCTTCGGCGCGTGCGCGGCGACGGCCTCTCGCATCGCGTCGATCACGCGGTCCTGCGTCCGCTCGTCGAGATCGGCGTGCATTGGCAAGCTCAGCACATCCCTCGAAAGCGCGTCCGCTCTTTTGAGTTGGGGCGCCGCCGTCGGGAACCCTCGATAGGGCGGCAGCCGGTGCAGCGGCGTCGCATAGTGAACGGCGATGGGAACGCCGGCCGCCCTGCACGACGCCACGACATCGTCGCGACCGCCGGGGACCTTCACCGTGTACTGCGCCCACACGGATTCGCTTCCCCCGGCGATCTTCGGGACGATGACCCGCGCCGGAAGCCGCTCGGCGTATCTGTTGGCCGCGACGTTCCGCGCCTCGATCTCGCCTTCGAACGCGGAGAGCTTCTCGATCAGCACCGCGGCCTGGATCGTATCCAGGCGGCTGTTGCGCCCGACATGCGCGAAGGCGCCGCCTGGTCCGGACTGGCCATGGCATCGCAGCGAGCGCAACAATGAGGCAAGCGTCGCGTCATTCGTGAAGATTGCGCCGCCGTCTCCATAACAACCAAGCGGCTTCGCCGGATAGAAGCTCGTGGTGGTGACGTCCGCGAGCGAGCCGACCCTGCGTCCGCGCCACGTCGCCCCAAAACTCTGCGCCGCGTCGGCCAGGACCTTCAGGCCATGGGTCTCCGCCAGCCGATGGATCGCGGAATAGTCCGCGGGCTGACCGAACAGATCGACCGGCATGACGCATCGCACCGACAGACCCAGATCCCTGGCCACCCGGATCGCCGTCTCCGCACTTTCGGGGCAGAGGTTGAAGGTTTCCCCATCGACGTCGGCAAACACGGGAGTCGCGCCCACGCGCACGACGGCCTCCGCTGTCGCGACATAACTGAAAGCCGGAACGACCACGGCGTCGCCCCGCCCGACATTCATCGCGGACAGAGCGAGTTCGAGGGCGTCGGTGCCGTTTGCGCAAGTGACGCAATAACGAGCGCCGGAGAACGCCTGGAGGCGCTCTTCCAGTTCATCGACTTCCGGTCCGAGGACGAAACGGCCATGGTCGAGCACACGGGCCACGGCGCGATCGATCCGAGGTCCGATTCGCCGGCGTTGGGCGAGAAGATCGATGAACTGTATGGCCGTCTTATCCATGTGAAATCTGCTATCGCCTCAAGGGTTTGCCGTGCGCGCCGGCCGGAAAGTTCTGCCGCGGCGCACGCGGCTCGGTTATCGGTCGTTTCAGGAGTGCAAAAGCCGCCGCCGCCTTACCGGCGCCTTGGGCCCAAGCCAAAAGAGCATCGCCCGTGTTCGGCCGGACTTTGCGGAACCTCGCGGCAACGTGGAAACACCGTTCGTCGATCGGGCTGCAGCGAGCTAACATACTTCGTTTCCGACGAACAGCCGATCGAACGCCCCAAATCCTGATCATGGCTCGCCGCGTCTCCGCGACGACGGCAAGCTAGGCCAAGAACCGGATTGCGACAACCGCCAAGCGCGAACGCCGTGAGGCATGCGATTCCCCGACAAAAACTCAGTCGAGCGACCGGGCGGAAGGCTCGGCCAGAGCCAGTTGCGCCTCGATGGCCCCGATCACGCGTTCGGGCGTTATCCCGCGCATGCAGGCGTGATCATGCGGGCAGCGCGCCAAGTCGCGAAGATTGCAGGGCGAGCAAGCCACGCCCGCGCTCACGATCGCGTCCGGTCGCTGGTAGGGGCCGAACCAGACCGGATTGGTCGGGCCAAACAGCGCCACAACAGGCCGGCCGAGCGCGGTCGTCAGGTGGAGCGGCCCGGAATCGTTGGTCACGGCGATCGCCGACCGCCGGATCAACGCCGCCAGTTCCGCCAAGGAGGTGAGGCCGGCAAGCACGACCGCGCCCGGCGCCGCGGCGGCGATGCGGCGGCATTCCTCCGCTTGGTTCGCCGCTCCGTCGATGAGCACGGGATAGCCTTGAGCGAGGAAGTGTCGGGCAACGGCGGCAAAGCCTTCAGGCCGCCAGCGCTTGGTTTCCCAAAGCGACCCGGGCATCATCACGATCGGCGGTTTGGTCATCGCGCCGGCATGTTCCCGCAAAAGCGCGTCGACGCGGCGGTCGGCCTCGGCTCGGATCGGGATCGAGAAGTCGGGCGGTTCACGCTCGAAACCGAGCAGATCTCCGACCAGGAGGTAGCGGTCGATGGCGTGGATCGCCAGCGTCGGAAGCCGGACGCGATGGGTGTAGGCCAGCCACGAGCCTTCCCGAGCCCCCTTCCAGGAACGCTCGATGGCGCCGGGCGGCAGGGTGCGCCCTTCCGGCTCCCAGACCTCCTTTCGCGGGCGATCGAAGCCGATGCGGACCGGCGCTCCCGTCACCATCGACACGAAGCCGCTTCGCATCTGACCCTGCATGTCGATGACGAGGTCGTAGCGGGCCGCGCGCAGGCGCGACAGCATGGCGAGGAATTTGTGATCCCGGATGAGTCGAACGAAATGGGTAAAGCCGTCCCAATTGTATTGAGGGACCTCGGTCTGGTTCTCGCCGTAGACGAGAACCTCGTCCACGGCGGGCAGATCGCGGATGAATTCGGCCGGCGTCGGCTTCGAAAGCCAGTCGATGCGCGCCGCCGGGTAGTGACGGCGCAGGGCGTTGAGGAGCGGTATCGTATGAATGACGTCGCCGATCGCCGACAGCTTGATCAGGAGAATGCGCTGAAAGCTTCTATCCGCCAACGTCGTGCCGTGCATCGGAACTCGCGATTCATACTGTCTGGGCTTTGGCGTCGGCGAACCGTCGGTGAAAGCCTGCCGTCGACGACGGGCGCCGGCACAGTTGCCACAGAGGCGCGCCTGGGAGCAACATCTTTGGCGTCGGGTCCGGCGCTTCGCCTCCGGGGCCGACGCCAGGGAACGGACCGGAGGTTCACAGCGCGGCAGGCGTTTCTTCGTCGCCGCCCGCGGGTTTTGCGCGTGGCTGACAGAGGGGGCGCGCTCTCGATTCCCTCAGGAAGGCGAGGATTTCGGCGACCGGCTCGACATGCCCCAATTCCGCGGCGGTCTTTTCGATCCGCTGCGAAAGCGATCCGGAGCCGAGAAAAATCATGCGGTAGGCGGCCCGGACGGCTCGAACCGCGGCGACCGGATAGCGCCGCCGCCGCATCCCGACCACGTTGACGCCGACCAGGCGCGCTTGAGGGCCCGCCGTGAGACCGAACGGGATCACGTCGCCGCGGAGCCCCGATGCGCCCGAGACCATCGCTCCTGAACCGATCCGGGTGAACTGGTGCACGGCGACAAGGCCGGAAAGGAACACGTGGTCGCCGAGGACACAGTGCCCTGCGAGCGTAGCGCAATTGGCGAAGATGGCGTGGCGCCCGACACGGCAGTCATGCGCGACATGGCTGTACGCCATGAAGAATCCGCCGTCCCCGACCACCGTCTCGCCGCCGCCCTGCGCCGTGCCCCGGCTCATGGTGACGCTTTCGCGGATGGCGCAGTCGGCGCCGATCGACAATTTCGTCGGTTCGTCCTTGTAGGCGAGCGATTGGGGCGGACCGCCGAGACAGGCGAAGGGATGCACCACCGTCCGGGCGCCGATGGTGGTTCGTCCCGAGATTTGGACGCTGCCGATCAGACGGCAGTCCTCGCCGATCACGACATCGCGACCGATGACGCAATACGGGCCGATGACGGCGCCCTGTCCGATCCGCGCTCCGTCTTCGATTCGCGCCGTCGCGTCGATCTGCATCAGAACTCCTCAAACAGTCTTCCCGCTGTCGAGGCGGAGGGCCTCGACGTCCCGCCGCCCAACGCCGGGTCGGCGTATTCGCTCGCCTCCCGGGACTCGTCGTGCTTTAGCCTGTCTTACGCCGCCCTCCAAAGGGATCGCCGACGCGGGCGCCGTCACAGGCTCCGGTCGGGGGCGAGGCTGCGACGCAGCTGCCAGACGAGGGCGCCTGCGATGATCCCCGTCGCCCAGAACCGATTGCCCACAGCCTGAGGCCAATGCGCATGCCCGTAGAACGGACCGATCGCGAACAGGGCCAAGGCAAGCGCCAGGAGGCCCCACGTGGTCCGGCGCGCCTTGGCGCATGGCTCCAGCGCCGCGCGGTAGACGAGAACCGTGATCGGAAACAGCAGCCAGACGAAATAATAGGCGTAAGCGATCGGCGAGGCGATCGTCATCAGCGACAGCAGAAGGGCGAATTCCGCGGCGTCGGAGCGCAACGTCCGCCGGCGCTCCGGCGGCAGGACGGCGCAGAATCCGACGCCGATCAGGCCGGCGATCGCCAGAAGCACGCGATTGACCTGTTGGTAGCTGAGATCGAGGATGTTCACGTAGATCGGCTTGGCGAGCGGATCGGCCGCTTCGGCGTTCAGCGGGCGCAGCAGGCGATGCGTGACCGCGACGATCGAGTCGTTCTTCCAGCTCCAGCTCAACGACGGCCGCTGCCCATAGCCGTCCTGGTTTGCGGACAACACCATTCCCTCGATCCAGGTTTTCATTTCCTGCAGATTGCGCTCGAATCCGCGGAACGGCGCGGGAACGATCAGCAGGAAGACGCCGACGCCGATCGCCATGGCCGCCGCCGCCCGCCACCGCCGTCGCCACAGAAGGTAGGGCAGGATGGCGACAGGAAACGCCTTCAGACTCGCCGCGAGGGCGAACATCGCGCCCGCCGACCATTGGCGTTCGGACTGGAGAAGGGCGAGCCCGGCCAGCATCAGGGCGAGGAGCATGAGATTGGGCTGACCGAGATTGAACGTGTCGATGATGAGGGGCATCGACAGGAGCGACGGCAGGGCGACCACCCACCACGCCTTCGGGCCTTTGTCCCCGGAGAGCCGGTCGCAGAGCGTCACCGCCGCCCACCAGCTCGCGATGTTGACGAGAACGATGCAGAGAATCGAGAAGGCGCGACCGAACAGGCTGAACGGCGCCAACATGACGGCGGCGAAGGGAGGGTAGAGAAAGGCGAAGGTCTTGTTCTCGTCCAGGGCGTGGAGGTCGCCGCCGGTCAGGACTTGCCGCCCGGCCCAGTACCAGAGCGGATAGTCCATGTCGTTCCCCGCGCCGAACAATTCCGGCGCCAGCGGAATCGCCGCGAGGATCAGGCTGGCCGCGATGAACAGGATGAGGAGGGTGTGGGGGCCGAGCGGAAGCTTCGCGGCGCGTCCGGGCGTGAGAGCCCTTTCCGTCGCCGGCGACTCGCGAGTCGTGGATTGAGCCATCTCAAGTTCCCAGTGGATAAAATCTGACGGTCGAGTCCCCTTGGGAATTCCCGTTCTTGGCTGCGCGCGCGAGTCTGCGCGATGCGCAGGGGAAAATCCATCTCGCTTTCGCCGGCCGATCGGCGTCGGCTCAAGGCTCACATCAGAGATCGCAACGCCGCGCAGATGCGCGTCCGGCGGGCCGAGATCGTTCTTTGCGCCGCCCGCGGGCAGGGGCGGCGCTCACGCCAGCCGCCCCATGGCGCGCTCGCCGCTATAGACGAGCCATTCGATGCGCCGTCCGGCCTGCACGAGGAATTCGGCGCAGGCCCGGTATTCGTGAGCGCGAAAGCCGGGGTAATTGAAATATTCGTCGAAGACCACGATGGCGCCCGGCTTGAGGTGCGGGCCGAGGGCGTTCAGCACCGCATGGGCCGATTCGTAGAGGTCGCAGTCGATATGCAACATGGCGATGCGCGGAGCGCCGCTGGCGAAAGCCGGGAGCGTTTGCGAAAAATCGCCGATCGCGAGCTCGACGTTGCCGGGCAGTTCAGGCGGACTGCCAGCCCGGTCGAAATTGAACGTCTTGTATCCCGTCCATTCGCGTGGGAGCCCGCGAAAACTATCGAAGCCGACAAAGCGGCGCGCAGGATAGGCCTCCGCCATCCAGCGCAGAGTCGCGCCGGAGAAAACGCCGAATTCGAGAATGTCGCCCTCGGCGGGCGCGCGGGCGACGGCGTCCAGAAGGAAGGCGCGATGGTCGAGTTCGCATACGGCCGTCGGCATTTCGTCGCGGATCAATTGCAGCGTCTCCGCCTGCGCTTCCAGGCAACGGGCGCGAAAAAGGCTCGAGGAAAGCCGCGGATCGTCCCGCCCGAGCTCGCCCTGAGCGGGAAACAGGCGCTGCGCGAGGTCGATCAGCTCGCGCAGCACATCGGCCTGCCGATTGGCGGCGTCCAGGGCGCGCGCCTGTAAGTCGACCAGCGATTGCAGCGAGGATTCGACGCGCGACGGGCTCTTCGCGATAGCGCCGAGGGCGGCGGATAAGCGGCGAAACAATTTGCGCATCGGTTGCCTTTATTAGGGACCCCTGTTCGGCGCGTCGCCGCTGCTCGTCGCCAGATTATGCGCGGGATTCCGGCGCTTCAACAAGCTCGTGATCGCATTGGGTGTGCTGGAGGCGCCCAAAGGCTTTGACGCGGACGCCTTGATCGACGGCGTAGCGGCCCGCGCCGACCGGGCGCGCATCGCGCACGGCGCCGGCTGGCGAAATCGTAACCGTTCTGCTAAACACGCCATCAATTTCAACCTATGCTTCCCGCGAATCTGCGCGACTAAGTTGATGCACGCACGTATAATAATATTCACGCGAGGTAGAGATGAAATTGTCGGTCGTAATTCCCTGTTACAACGAAGCGGCGGGAATCTACGAGACGCACCGACGTATTGCCGATGTTTGCCGTCGATGCGTGAGCGAGGCGTATGAATTAGTTCTCGTCAACGACGGCTCGACGGATTCTACCTGGAATTTGATTGCCGCGATCGCCGCGGGCGACCGGCATGTGGTGGCCGTCAACCTTTCGCGCAACTATGGCCATCAGCTCGCCTTGTCCGCCGGCCTGCAGTTGAGCCGTGGAGAGCGTGTATTGATCATCGACGCCGATCTTCAGGATCCGCCCGAGCTTCTGGCTAAGATGATGGAGCGTATGGACGATGGCTACGATGTTGTTTATGGGACGCGCATCAAGAGACAAGGCGAGACCGCCTTCAAGAAGGCGTCGGCCCGCGCGTTCTATCGTGTGCTCGAGAAGTTGGTGGAGATTAAAATACCGACGGATGCTGGCGATTTCCGACTGATAAGCCGCCGCGCCGTCGATATTCTGAACAATATGCCCGAGCATCATCGCTTTATTCGCGGCATGGTGAGCTGGATCGGCCTGCGGCAGGCGGCCCTTCCCTATGAGCGGGCGGCGCGCTTCGCTGGGGAAACCAAATACCCATTTTCCAAAATGGTCGGCTTGGCGATCGTTGCGATCACCGGCTTTTCGGTCCGCCCGCTAAGGATCGCGGCGCATCTTGGGTTCTACTTCAGTCTCGCGACGTTCGTTTTGATGGGGTACATTATAATCAATTATTTCTCTGGACATAATATAACGGGCTGGACCTCTCTTGCGCTGATCATTCTCGCTGCGAGTAGCGTGCAGCTCATCGTTATCGGCGTGATGGGCGAGTATATGGGGCAGATTTACATCGAGTCGAAAAGGCGCCCGCTCTTCCTCATTCAAGACATCATATCCTCCGGGGAACCGGTGAAGGACATAAACCAGCAATCGACCGCGGGTATAAAGTGACCGATATACGTTCTACGGCGATCGCCGGCGATGAAAGACCGTGCGCGGAATTGGCTTGCGGGTATTCGCCTTCGCGACGACGTCAGCATGACGCAGGCGGTCTGTGACGCCTTCTCGGCGAGCGCGACGGGTCGTTCTCCGCGGGCAGGGTAGAGTCCGATACGATGAACGCGATCGCAGGAACGGCGAAGAGCGCGTTGGGCTATTGTTTTGGGCTCGCCGTCGAAGATGGGCGCGCCGTGCACCGGGGTGAATCAACAATCGGGCGCCGATGGCGCGCCCACGATTGCAGGCTGCCGGGATTGACCGGCAGAAACTCCATGTTTTGTCGGAAATGACCAAGACCATCGCTTCCGAGATGACGAGGGCGAAAACGGCGCTGGGCTACGCCGCTCTGGCGGCGCTGTGCGAAGGCGTCGGTCGGTGGAATGGGGTTGAAAATTATGCTAGCGGTTTGCAGAGAGCGCTGCCATAAGGAGCACTGTTGATTGCCCTGACGAAATATTATGGATGGAGCATTATTGTTTATGTCGGCATTTATTGATGCGTGTCGTGCTGTAATGCGGACCAGATGGTCTACGGTGTTGATGCATATTGTGTTATTATATATTATTGCCTTATCACCATTGCTATTTAATAGTTCGTTCTATTTTTTGGATGATGCCCAGACGCAATTTATTAATGCATATCGTGAAATCGGACATAGTTATCTTAACTTCGAAGTGCCCTTCTTGTCGGATCGCGTTTTCAACGGCGATAACTATCTCATTGAATATCAGTACGGGTTGTTTAATCCACTAACAGTAGCGCTGTCGGTCGTTATGTACGTTGTTCCGCGCGCCGATATTGCGGTGACCATTTTTGCGGCGACTTATTTGTCCGTGACTTATTTCGGCATCTTGTTCCTGGCGCGAAAAGTTGGTTTGCGCCGGGATTTTTCGGTTGTCGCCGCGGTGGCTGGGTGCTGTTTGCCCTGGCTTATTCATATCAGCGCTCGGTCGTGGGCGCCCACCCTTGCCGCTTTCGCCTATTTTCCCTGGTTTCTGGCGTTTGCCGTGTCGTTCGTTTACCGCCGCCAATCGCGCGCGGACCTTATCGGCCTGCCCATCAGCTTGTTTTTATTGTTGACGGCTGGTTGGCCTCAGACAGTTGTCGCGGCAGCGGCATCGGCGGGCATAGTCTTTGTCGTCGCCGTGCGCAGATCGAGAAATCGAATGGCTACAGCCGCCCGAATGGCGGCGGGCCTGACCTCCGGGGTCTGTCTCGCCGCGCCGGCGATGTTGCCGCTGGCGCCTGCATTTCCGGAGACTGCGCGCTTCTCTCAATTGGGCACCGACGGACTCTTCCAAGTGTCCCTCGAGGGCTTGGCCGCGATGTCGGGATTTAGCTACTTGCCGCTGGTGAAGAATTTCAGCGGAGCCCCTTTCCTGCCGTTCCCGAGCTATTACGCCGGTTTGTTTGTGGTCCCGTTTGTCTTGATTGGGCTCACTTCCGCTACGAGGCCGCGATGGGACAGTCTGACGCAATGCCTCGCCCTTCTCCTCGCGGCGATGGCGACTTTGTGTCTTCTTCCGAATTTGATCGGCCCCCTTCGATGGTCGATGCGGTGGTTGATCCATTTTCAGCTGATCTTCGTGCTCGTATCGCTTCTTCTGGCTCAAGGGAGCTTACGGCGAGTCAACGCGCGCGCGGCGCTTTTCATCGCCGGCGTCTACTTTTTCGTGTGCTGTTTGGTTTCGGTAAAAGAAACCCCACAAAAGGTGGATTATCATACCCTCGTGTTTCTGGCCGAGTTCGCCATATTCGCTCTTATCGTCTTTGCGTCGAAGAAAAGACTGATCGTTTCAGCGTTGTGCGTAACAAGCCTGCTCGCCGGGCATTTAATTCTCATCGCGGGACCTTTGTCGCGGTTTCACATGCCGGATTATCATCTCTCGCTTCGCCCCGAGCCGTTGGGGGTCTCGAGTCTCGAAGGCGGCTCGACGCTTTTCCTTCGTCAATATGGATTTTGGCGCCCGCTCATGGAGGGTCGAGGCGATGTGGATGAGCCGGGAATGGCTGTCGGCGGCGCTGATCGCCGCGTCCTCGCCGGCTACAGCGCCGTTGGGCATAATCAATTTCGCAAATTCATGTGCATGGAAACCAAGGGATCGCTGCTTTGTCCCGAGGTGTTGGACCGGATGTTCGCCGTGGACCCGGGTTTCGGCGTCGCGCCCGAAGTTCTCTTCAAGGTCGATCACGTTCTGGTCGAGAAAGGGAGCCCATTTTTCGACAAGCCCTTCGCGCCGCTTGAAAGGGAGTTTCAGCGGGTCGGCGAAAACAAGTTCCTGTTCCAATGGGATCGCACGCAGCCGTCTTCGCTGCCGGGAACCGTGTCCTTCCTTCCCCCCTCTTACGTCGTTTCAAATTGGCGAAAATCAGGATGGAACGGCGAGGAATTTTCGATCGCGGGGAGCCCGGGCTCCGCCGGCGCGCTGGTCTTCTCACGACTGTTCTGGCCGGGCTATCAAGTTTTGCTTAACGGCCGCCCGTTAGAGCTCAAGTCCTGGAACGACATCTTGCTGACGGCATTGCTTCCGGAAAATGCAAACGGCGTCGTGCGAGTCGAGTACATTCCCGCAGGCTTTCGTATCGGCCTAATTCTCGCGTTTGCCGGGCTGGTCATACTGCTGACGACGATCTGGAAGGCTCGTCTCTCAGGATCTCGATGACGATGAGCCGGCGATGCGACCGCGGTTTCCGCCCCTCGACCAACCAACGCCTTGCCTTGGCAGGCGTTGTGACCGCCGACCGCGGACGATCCATTCAAGGTTCCGCGCCCGTCCAAGCTGATGTCAGCCGGTTGCGTCACGACGTCGTATCCGAGTCGCCGCCGGCTCGATGCGCTTCTCGGCTTCACGCTCCTGCTTGTATGCCTCTTCCCAGAACGCTCGGCTCGTCAGATAAGGAAGCGCGTCTCGATACGCCTTCCTGATCCTTGTGAATTCCGATTGAAACCGCCACGCCGCCTTTGCGAATCGCCATGCCTCCGCGAAGAACCGCTTTCGGTTGAATTTCAGAACGAACCCAATGCCGAGCGGCTCGTGCTCGTAATGAATGCGCCGATATCGGTATGTCTCCGCAAGATTGCCGCCGTAGCCCTTAGGCTGAAACATCGTCTTGTTCCTAATTAAGAAGCTTGGAAGTAATAATCCGTTCAAACTCAAACTGCGGATAAGCCCGCGAAAACGCCGTCGCTTCGTGCGACGATGCGCATAGGCAATGTGTTCATCTCTGGCAATCGGCTCAAGTCGTTCTTCAATTGAAAACGAGTTTATATCATTTATTACAGGGCTAAGGTCCACGTTATCTACAAAAAACTGCGGCCCCCTGCATACATGATCCAATGCCAGACAGAATGCGTGCGCAGAATCATAATGATACGAAAGCAGAATACCGCGCACCCATTTGTAGAGTTGGTCTGAACAATAATTAACGTCTTTATCTAAAACGGAAATAAACATTACAAGCGTACAGCGAGCCCAAAGGTACCGAGTTAAAGGGGATTCCTTGTACCAAAAATCCTCTCCCCAACAAGAAATTCCATTCATTGTCACGAGATCGAATCTGTTCACCAGACTAAAAAGCACGTCGTCCCCGCGGACAAAAAACGGGAATGGGTACTTGCTGAAATAATCGAGAGAAAAAGCGAAAAACCACCAGCCGCCATAATTGATCCGGGGATCGTATTTTTCCATCAGCAGGAGATCATGAACGCGACATGCATCTAAGCCACCCTTGAGCGGGCGATAAGCGCCGTCAAAAATCGCGCCAATTTCGTGGGTCCTATTGGGTTCCAATTCACGCAGTAGGCTCCCCGCTACGGCCATGTCGTTACTCCTGGCATAGCTGAGCAGAGCATAGGCCCTGCGGATCGACTCGATCTCGCAGGAGGCGTCGTCGTCCATGAAGAGGCAGTGAGTGAAGGAGCCCTCATCTTCCAAATGCATCAGGCCGCGGGTGAACCCGCCCGAGCCGCCCAGATTGCGATTGGGGATAAGCGTGACCCCCTTCGCGTCCGCCGGGTCGATGTCTCGCGAATTGTCGACGACGACAAGCTCGATCCGGCCGCGATAGCTCTCGTCGGCGAGCAGGTTGGCGCGTATGCGCGCAATCGCCGGCAAAACCCGTTGTTTGCGGCTGAAGTGGGTGATGACGATGCCGAGCTTTACGTCTTGAAGGGGCGCCGCATCCGTTGCGAACGCGGCGGCGCAAATCTCCCCGGCCTCAAACGCGGTAACCGAGACATAGAGCAATCCGTCTTCCAGTTCCGCCCAAAATGGCAATTCGATGCGGATGTCCACGCCGTCCACGAGGCTCGCCTCGGAGTCGGCGAGCCAGCGCTGGGAAAAGCCGCGGCGGCGCAGCCCGAAACGAACGGCGAAACGCCCTTTGCCCCGCAAGCGGAAGTGCAATTCATCGATCTTGCATTTCGTCTTCCAGGTTCCGACGGTCAAGGCGTTGAAGAAAGTGTCGAAATGCGCACCGCTTCCCGGGGTGAAACGGAGTTTGCCGTCGGCCAACATCGGAATCGTCCCGGGCGTCGCGCGGACATAAAGCGCCTCGGAAGCCTTGATGGCGAGATTGGGGAAGACGAACGATTGAAGGCGAAACATGGCGTCCTGTCGGGGAATGCGGTTACCAGCGGCGAATATTCTCGTGCTGTCGGATGGCTTCACGCGCTCATTGCCGCCCCTGCCTCGAAATAGGGAACCATCGTATTCTCGAACGCCTTCAGCGCCGCCCCGATGGCCTGGTGCATGTCCCAATAGCGATAGGAGCCGAGGCGTCCGCCGAAATGGACGTTGTTTTCGTTCGCGGCGCGCGCCTTGTAACGCAGATAGGTCGCTTTGTCCGCAGCGGCGCCGATGGGATAATAGGGTTCGTCGCCGCGCGCGGCGAAGCGGGAATATTCGCGCACGATCACTGTTCTATCGGCGGGATAGCCGCGCTCCGGGTTGAAATGGCGGAACTCCAGGATGCGGGTGAAGGGCGTCGCCTCGTCGGCGTAGTTCATCACCGCCGTCCCCTGGAAGTCGCCGACGGGCAGGATTTGCCGCTCGAAGTCGATCGTCCGCCAGCCGAGCTCCCCCTCGCAATAGTCGAAATAGCGGTCGATCGGGCCGGTGTAGACGATGGGCAAATCCGCGCGCAGATCCGGCTTGACGTCGAAAAAGTCGAGGCCGAGCCGCACGTCGATGAGCGGATGGTCGAGCATCCGCGCGAAGACCGCGGTGTAGCCGTCGACCGGCAGGCCTTCGAAGGCGTCGGAGAAATAGCGATTGTCGAAAGTGTACCGCACCGGCAGCCGCGTGATGATGTGTTCGGGCAATTCGCGCGGGTCGGTTTGCCATTGCTTGGCCGTATAGCCGCGAATGAACGCCTCGTAGAGCGGCCGGCCGATCAGCGAGATCGCCTTCTCCTCGAGATTGCGCGGCGCCCGGCCGCCGAGCTCTCCGGCCTGTTCGGCGACGAGCGCGCGCGCCTCGTCAGGCGAAAAGCGGCGGCCGAAGAACTGGCAGATCGTGCCGAGGTTGATCGGCATGGCGTAGACCTGATCGCGGTAGGTCGTGAACACCCGATGGCGATAGTCGGTGAAAGCCGTGAAGCGCTTCACATAGTTCCAGACCGTCTCGTTGGGCGTGTGGAACAGATGCGCGCCATATCTATGAATCTCGATGCCCGTCTCGGGATCGTTCTCGCTGTATGCGTTGCCGCCGATATGGGGGCGCCGATCCATGACCAGGACCCGTTTGCCGAGACCGTTCGCGAGCCGCTCCGCAAGCGTGGCGCCGTAAAAGCCCGCGCCGACAATCACAACGTCGAGATCGCGTAAATCGATCATCAGAGGGAACCGTCCGGAATCAGGTTTCGGCGGCGGGCGCCGGCGGGTTTGGATCGTTCATTCCGGGTTGCATCTTTGCAACTGCGACAAATCCACCCTGCGGATGAATTGGCGCTGAATGAATTGCTTGATTTTCCGACCGGCGTCTTCCTGCGCGGTGAATTCGGGAAAGACGCTCAAATAGGCGGCGGCCATTTCGAGGCCGAGTCGCACCGACCCGATCCGCCGACGTTGACGCAGATCGATCGCCGCATAAACAAGCGGCACGATTTTTTTCTTAGGAAGATATCGAATGTTATATCGAGCGTACAATTTCCGCTCTTCGTCTTCGGCGGAAACGCCGCTTTTTTCCATCACGCCACGTAAGGATCCGCCGACCGGACGCGTATGACGAACAGCGATATGATCGAGGATCGCCGCCTTGAAGCGATTGTCATGCGACAGGCGGCACCAGATGTAATCCAGCCCGAATCCGCTCATCGATCCCTCGAAGTCCGCCAGAACGGCCTGCAGCACGCTCGATTTCAGGCAGGGCGCCATCGTCTCGATGAAATTGGTGTAGCGAATGAGATAACCGGGGCAAGACGTCAAAGCAAAAAAGGAAAAATAGCTGTTGCGCGTCAACGAGGGCTGCGCGGCGTCGAGAGCATGGCGACGCATGTCGTCAAAAATCGCGTTGATCGCCGACGCTGACGTTTCGATATCGTCATCGGGCAGCCAAATATAGTCGTAACGGCTCAGAATATCGCAGTTGGCGAAGAACGCATGAAGCCCATCCCATTTCCCGCCGCGTCTGGCGACGACGACGACGTCGTCGGGATGTTGGAAGCGGGCGTCGGGGTCATAGAGGCTGACGACCAAATCCCAGTTTCGGCCTTGTTCGCCGTTCAGCCAACGCGGATGCAAGGAATTCTTGCCGGCGCGCACGACAACGAGATTTTTTCGGACTTGGGAATCGGGAACGGACATAGGCGAACTCAGTGATTTCCTGCCCTTCGTTTCGCGCAGTCGGGCCTTTGAATCGGCTCGCGATCAGCGAGGATTTGAATCGCGCGAAGCCATATTTCTCGGCGTCGATCGGTCGCGCCCCATGCCCGGTGGTCGACGATAACCATCCCGCGCGCGCATTTGTCAACGGCGCCGAAACGCGCGGCGCTATTCGAAGCCAACGGGCCTGCGCTCCACTCGCCGCCATTCGCCCATGAGGTGAAGCGGCATCACGATTTCCGCGAGCTGACGGAACGGGCGCCCCGCTTCACGCAGAAGCTTGCCCATGCCGATTTGCTTCGGGCGCGCCAATCTGTCGGGGGTGATCATGCTCGACAACCCCGCGAAACTGGGCGTCTCCCGGAGAAGCTCGTCCTGAATGGCGAGCGCGGGGATCATCTGGTAGCTGCGTAACCCCGCCGGAACGATCCCATGTCCTCCGAACAGGATCTCGTCAACCGCCCGGGCACCGGATTCGGTCGCCGGGAGCACTTTCTCGGCCCCCGCGCGGCTGATGATGTAGGCGGCCGCGCCCAAATGAGCCGAGTGGAGGCGCGCGATCCTTCGCTGGCCGCCGACCGTCCTCGCGTCGAACCGGTCCACCCAGATCTTATGGCTCCTGGTTTCGATCTTTATCAGGTCGAACGCGGCGGCTTCGAGGCCGATATCCCCGCGAGCGATCGCGCCGAAATCCTTGCCCAGATGAACGTCGTCCTCCAGGACGAGGCAATATTCGTCGGCGCTCGCCATGAAGCGGAACCAGGCCATGCGGTGGCTCAGCACGCAAGCGAGCTCGGATCGCGTCATGACGTAGCGGCCGTTGAAGGCCTTTGCGGACGGGATCGGGTCGAGCTCGCGGCCATCGACTGCGGCAATGCGCTCGAACGGCACGCCGAGGGCGCCGAGCAGGCCGGCGAGGCGGGTCATTCGCTCCGGGCAACGATCGAGGTTGATGACGAAAACTCTCATCCCAGCGAGATGTCCTTGCCTCGGCGCCAGCCGCGCGCCAATGCTCTCAGTATCACGCGCGCGCGCGAAATCTCACATCGCTTCACGCCGATCGTCGGCGCCCCAGACCACCGTGAGTTCGCCGGTTCTCAGCGGCTTGGCCAGGTTCAAGGCGTCGCATGCGTTCGTCTTTGCCCGATCGCCGCGCTTCGAGGGGGTCACGGACGGCGCGCCGATCATGGCTTCTTGAATCTGCTCACGATCGGCCGGGTTTTGGATCGCGCCCGAAGCCATTGCAGCCTGTAGAGCAATTGATAACGCGAATTGCGAACCAGCCGGACCCATCCGCCCAGACGGCCAGCCGGTTTGGCGTTCTCGCGCGCGGATTCGATCGCGCTTGCGTCGTTCGTCATCCGGATGCGCAATACCGTGGGTTGAACGATCAAGACCGAGACGCCGAAATCCCACCAATGCTTGAGATCCATATCGACCGGCCGCCCGAACGGAAGGGATTTTTCGGCGAGCTCCGCGGCGGCCCGACGCTCAATGACATAGCCGAGGGCGAATCCGGGAACATTGTAGGGCACGAGCAACCGGTAGCCGCCGGCCAGGTTCACGAGCGACGTGCCGGCCGCCTTCTTGTCCGAATGGAGTTTGACCATGCAATTTGACAAGTCCAGCCGGCAAATCTCGCGCAAGAGCCCGGGCAGCGCGCCGTCGGCGTCGAAATCGTCTTCCAAAACGATCGCTCCGGCGCATCGGCTTTTCCCGATCCGATCCCACAGCGCGTGATGGCTCATGTAGCAGCCGATTTCCGGCTTCGACAACGGACGCTTGAAAAGCTTCGCGTTCTTGTCGGGATCATAGACCCGCGCCATCTGTTCTTCCGAGAGATGGGATCCATCGACCGCGTCGAAAAATTCGAATTCCAGGCCAAGCCGGTCCATCGCGGCCGCGCACGCGATTCGGCGCGCGGACGCGGTGGTCAGCGAGATGATGAATATTGGCCAGGACAATTTGTCGTCCGAGATCTGACGCGACAATTTGGCTTGCGCCGCAGACATCGAATGCTTCCTAAGCGCTCCGCTACTCGCCGCCCTTTTGAATCAGGTCGACTGACGCGAATTCAGGGCGTTCTTCCTCGGCGCCGATCGGTCGCCTTGAGACCCTGTTCGTCGCCCGCGGATCGCGCCCATGCCCGATCGTCGTCGATAAGCATCCTGCCTTCAAATTTGTCAACGGCGCCGAAACGGGCGTTTCGCGAGCGAAGGAAATGATATGTCCGGTTTTTGCGCTGGAGGATCGCATGTCGTCGGAGGTTCGGATGGCGCGCGATTTGGATGCGCCGAGGGTCGAGCGAGACCTTGGCGGGTCGGAACCTCGCGTCGCTCCGAGATGGGGCGGCGTTCAAGACCTGATGGACCCTCTTCGTCTTCAAGTCGCTCGCGCCGTTAGAGCGCCTGCCGGCATGGTGGTGACGACGGGGACTTACACCGGGCTCGAATATGCCCGTGGAGATAGCGCGGTTCGCGTAGGCTTCGAGGGGTTCGGGGCCGCCACTCTCAGGTTCGTCACTTTGTGAACGGGAGCGAAGTCTCGGCCCGGCGGCGTCAATCGGACTGCGGCCCGAACTGCAAAGTCGCCCCCGGTTCCGCCCAGCGCGTGCGCTGGAATCAGTGACTTGCCTGTCCCGGAGTGTGAATCAGCGCCAATGCGGCTCCCGCCAGACGGCCGCCGATTTCATGCTCGGCTAAAATCGAACATGCGGCCCAATCTGTGGGCGAAGCCGCGCGGCCGCAGCCGCATCAGCGGTTATGCGCCTCGGAACCCTCTGACAATAATGGTCGGAGTGATAGGATTCGAACCTACGACCCCCTCGTCCCGAACGAGGTGCGCTACCAGACTGCGCTACACTCCGACAACGCCGCGAGCGACGCAGCCGGCGTTATAGAGGCCAAGTCGGCGCCGCGCAAGCGCCACGGAGGACGCAAAGCGCCGCCGCCCGCTTCGCTGCGCGCGCACGCTCGCCTTTTGCGCTTGCCCGCGCGAGCGCGCGATGGTTAGCTCGCGGCGAGGGAGGGAACGCGCGCGCGCTTGCGCCTTCCCGGTCTTGCGGGATTCGCGGCGGGAGCGGGCGCAAGGCTTGGTTCGAACCAGCGCCGGGGGGAGCCCATGGGTCCTTTTTTCAAAGTTTTCGCGGCCGCCGCGGGCGTCTTGATCGGCGCCGCGAGCGCGCACGCCGACGATCTCAACATCGCGCTGATCTACGGCCGGACGGGTCCGCTCGAGGCCTACGCCAAGCAGACCGAGGCGGGACTGCGGCTCGGCTTCGAATACGCCACCAAGGGGACGATGACGATCGACGGGCGCAAGATCAACATCATCCTCAAGGACGACCAGAGCAAGCCCGACCTCGCCAAGACCGCGCTCGCCGAAGCCTATGAGGACGACCACGCCGACATCGCGATCGGCACGTCGTCGTCGGCGGCGGCCATCGCCATGCTGCCGGTCGCCGAGGAGCACAAGAAAATCCTCATCGTCGAACCGGCGGTCGCCGACCAGATCACCGGCGACAAGTGGAACCGCTATATCTTCCGCACCGCGCGCAATTCCTCGCAGGACGCGATCTCCAACGCGGTGGCGATCGGCAAGTCCGGCGTGCATATCGCGACCCTCGCGCAGGATTACGCCTTCGGCCGCGACGGCGTCGCGGCGTTCAAGGAAGCGCTCGCCAAGACCGGCGCGACGCTCGACGCGGAGGAATACGCGCCCGCCAACACGACGGACTTCACCGCCGTGGCGCAGCGCCTGTTCGACGCGCTCAAGGACAAGCCGGGCCGCAAGATCATCTGGGTGGTGTGGGCCGGCGCCGGCGATCCCTTGGGCAAGGTTCAGGATCTCGATCCCGGCCGCTATGGCATCGAACTCTCCACCGGCGGCAACATTCTGCCGGCGCTCGCCGCCTATAAGCGCTTCCCCGGCATGGAGGGCGCGGCCTATTATTATTACGGCATCCCGAAGAACCCGATCAACGACTGGCTCGTCGCCGAGCATCAGAAGCGTTTCAACGCGCCGCCCGATTTCTTCACCTGCGGCGGGTTCTCCGCCGCGATGGCGGTCGTCGCGGCGGTCGAAAAGGCCAAGTCGACCGATTCGGAAAAGCTGATCGCGGCGATGGAAGGCATGGATTTCGACACGCCGAAGGGCAAGATGACCTTCCGCAAGGAGGATCATCAGGCCTTGCAGTCGATGTATCACTTCAAAGTGAGAGTCGATCCGGCGCTCGCCTGGGCGGCGCTCGATCTGGTCAATGAATTGAAGATCGAGGACATGGACATTCCGATCCGCAACAAGCGATGAGGAAGACGAGAGGGCAGGTGTCCCCTCTCCCCGCGAGCGGGGAGAGGGTTATGGTGAGGGGCCGGGGCGTTTCGCGATGTCCTTCGGGATTTGAGCCATGCGCGGCTTACGCACGTTCGAGACGAATCGCGCGCGAAACCTGCGTCGAGCGCAGACGGAGGCCGAGCGCCAGCTTTGGCTTCGGTTGCGCGCCCGAGGCCTCAATGGCTTCAAGTTTGTCCGGCAGGAACCGATCGGACCGTATTTCGCCGATTTCGTCTGTCGCGAAGAAATGCTCGTCGTGGAAGTCGACGGCGCGACGCATTCGAGCGACGACGAGGTCGGTCATGACGAGCGCCGGGCGAATTTCCTGCTGTCGCGCGGCTACCGCGTGGCGCGGGTCGCCAACGACGAGGTTTATCGCAACATGGATGGCGTGCTGGAGACGATTCTGGCGGCGATAGAGCGGAGGTCGACGATATAGCCCACGGTCGCGGCCAATCGCCCGGCCCCTCACCCTAGCCCTCTCCCCGCTCGCGGGGAGAGGGGACAAAATGCGCCGTTTCATTTGCCGTTCGCGCTGCGAGCCCCGATGCCTCCCTCCCTCGAAACCAAGAACCTCACGATCCGATTCGGCGGCCATGTCGCCGTCGACTCGGTTTCCTGCGCGTTCCGCCCGGGCGAGCTCACCGCCATCGTCGGCCCCAACGGCGCGGGCAAGACCACCTATTTCAATCTGATGTCCGGCCAGCTGCGCGCGACCAGCGGCGCGGTCCTCATCAAGGGCGCCGACGTCACCGGGCGGAGCGCGCCGCAGCGCGCGCGCCTGGGCGTCGGGCGCGCGTTCCAGCTCACCAATCTCTTTCCCGGCCTCAGCGTGATGGAGAACGTCCGCCTCGCCACCCAGGCGACGGCGGGCGTGCACTACGAGCTCTTTCGCCCGTGGATGTTGCGCCGCGATCTCATCGAGCGCGCCTACGCCGTCATCGAGGAGGTCGGCCTCGAGGCCAGGCGCGATTCTCGCGCCGCCTCGCTTTCGCACGGCGATCAACGCAAGCTCGAAGTCGCGATGATGATGGCGCTCGAGCCCGACATCTTCATGTTCGACGAGCCGACGGCCGGCATGAGCGTCGACGAGGTTCCGGTGCTGCTCGATCTCATCGCGCGCCTCAAGCAGGACAAGAGCAAGACCATTCTGCTCGTCGAGCACAAGATGGACGTCGTGCGCTCGCTCGCCGACCGCATCATCGTGCTGCACAACGGCCGGCTGGCGGCCGACGGCGAGCCGAGCGCCGTCATCGCCTCGCCGATCGTGCAGGAGGCCTATCTCGGCGTCGTGAAAGGGCCGGCGTCATGAGCGTCCGCCTCGCGCTGGAGGGAGTCCACACCCATATCGGGCGCTACCATATTCTTCAGGGGGTCGACTTCGACGCGCCCGCGGGCGCGACGACGATGCTGCTCGGGCGCAACGGCGCGGGCAAGACGACGTGCCTGCGCACGATCATGGGGCTGTGGCGCGCCTCGAAGGGCGAGATCACGCTCGGTTCGACGGCGATCGGCGCGCTGAGGCCCAGCGCCGTCGCGCGCGCCGGCGTCGCCTATGTGCCGGAGACGATGGCGGTGTTCGCGGATTTGAGCGTGCGCGAGAACCTGCTGCTGGCGGCGCGCGAGGGGCCGCTCGACGACGCGCGGCTGCAATGGATCTTCGGCTTCTTTCCGGCCTTGCGAAAGTTCTGGCTGTCGCGCGCGGGCTCGCTGTCGGGCGGCCAGAAGCAGATGGTGTCGATCGCCCGCGCGATCGTCGAGCCGCGCCGCCTGCTGCTGATCGACGAACCGACCAAGGGCCTGGCGCCGGCGATCATCGGCGGCCTGATCGACTGCCTGAACGAAATCAAGCGCACCGGCGTCACGATCCTCATCGTCGAACAGAATTTCCGCGTCGCGCGCGAGGTCGGCGATCACGTGCGCGTCATGGACAACGGCCGCATCGTCCACACGGGTTCGATGGCGGACTTGGCCGCCGATTCGGCGCTGCAAGGGCGCCTGCTCGGCCTTTCCCTGGATTCGCACCAATGAGCGCTACCGATATCGGCGCCGCCCTGCCGCGGGCGAGAATGGAAATCCTGCCGGCGCTGACGCCGCTGATCGTCGCCGCGATCGCTTTCCCCTTCATCGGCTCGTTCTCGACCTTCGTCACGCTGACCGCCGCCGGCCTGGCGATGGGCATGATGATTTTCATCATGGCCTCGGGGCTGACGCTCACCTTCGGGATGATGGACGTGCTGAACTTCGGCCACGGCGCGTTCATTTCGCTGGGCGCCTATGTCGCGACGCTGGTCCTTCTGCCGCTCGTCGCGTGGTCGCAGGCCGATTCGCTCGCGCTCAACCTCGGCGTTCTGCTGCTCGCCCTGGCGGCGGCGGTCGTCGCCTGCGGCGCCTTCGGGCTCATATTCGAGCGCCTCATCATCGTGCCGGTCTACGGCCAGCATCTCAAGCAGATCCTGGTCACGATCGGCGGCTCGATCGTCGTGGAGCAATTGCTCTACGCTTTGTTCGGACCCGAGCAAATTCCTGTTTCCCCGCCCACCGCGTTTCGCGGCTCATTTCTCCTCGGCGACGCGACGATCGAGAAATATCGCGTCTTCGCCGCGATCGTCGGCCTCGCCGTGTTCGCAGGGCAGATGCTCGTTCTCAACCGCACCAAGATCGGCCTGCTGATCCGCGCCGGCGTCCAGGACCGCGAAATGGTCGAGGCGCTGGGCTATCGCATCGACCGCCTGTTCGTCGGCGTGTTCATGGCGGGCTCGGCGCTGGCCGGGCTCGGCGGCGTGCTGTGGGCGCTCTATCGCGGGCAGGTTCACGCTTCGATGGGCGGCGAATTGCTGGTGCTGGTGTTCATCGTCATCATCATCGGCGGCCTCGGTTCGGTCGGGGGCTGTTTCACCGGGGCGATCCTCGTCGCCCTGATCGCCAATTACGCGGGCTTCCTCGCGCCGAAACTGGCGCTGGTGTCGAACATCCTGCTGATGGTCGTGGTGCTGTTGTGGCGCCCGCGCGGCCTCTATCCCGTGAGCGGACGATGATGATCCTTTCCGGCGACGCGCCGCGCGGCTGGGCGCTGAGGATCGTGCTGATCGCGGCGACGCTGGCGCTCGCCCTGGCGCCGTTTCTGTTCCCCGGCGCCAAGGCGCTCAACGTCGCGGAGAAAATCTGCGTCTACGCGCTGCTCGCCGCGTCCTACGACATTCTGCTCGGCTACGCCGGCATCGTCTCCTTCGCCCATGTGATGTTCTTCGGCGTCGGCTCCTACGGCGTCGCGCTGGCGCTCTACGGGCTGGGGCCGGGCTGGGGCGTCATCGCGCTCGGCGTCGTCGCCGGGCTGATCGTGTCCCTCGCGCTCGCTCTGGCGATCGGGCTGTTCTCGCTGCGCGTGCAATCGATCTTCTTCGCCATGGTGACGCTGGCGGTGGCCTACGCCTTCAACGTTCTGGCCTCGCAGCTCTCCTGGCTCACCGGCGGCGAGGACGGGCGCTCGTTCCAGGTTCCGTTCGCTCTTCGCCCCGGATTCAAGCTCGTCGACGGCGATATTCTCGGCCTTGCGATCAGCGGCCGCGTCCTGAGCTATTATCTCGTCTTCGCCGCATGCGCGGCGCTGTTCCTCGTGCTGCTGCGCATCGTCAATTCGCCGTTCGGGCGCGTCTTGCAGGCGATCCGCGAAAATCCGTTCCGCGCCGAGGCGCTGGGCTACCGCATCGTCTTCCATCGCACGCTGGCGACCTGCATTTCGGCGGCGGGGGCGACGGCCGCCGGCGCGCTCAACGCGATCTGGCTGCATTACATCGGGCCGGACACCGCGCTGAGCTTTTCCATTCAGATCGACGTGCTGGTGATCGTCGTCATCGGCGGCATGGGCTCGCTCTACGGCGCGGTCGCGGGCGCCGCGCTGTTCGTCATCGCGCAGAATTATCTGCAGGCGTTGATGGGCAAGCTGTCGGCGGGCGCGGCCGACCTCGGCCTGCCGCTCCTGCCGGGGCTGTTCCATCCCGATCGCTGGCTGCTGTGGCTCGGCGTGATGTTCATCCTCGCCGTCTACTTCGCCCCGACCGGCATCGTCGGCAAGCTGCGCGCGCGCGACGACGCCCCCTGAGCGGCGCGGCGCATTGTCGCCTCCTTGGGGCGAGCCTGCGACAGCGACATCCCGGCGGCTGGCCAAGGATTTTGATTTCCGTCAATATGAGCGGCGTGGGGCGATGCTCCTTTGACGGTTTCAATGCTGGCTGGTGTCGGGGAGGCAAATGTCATGCGCAGGGGATTGTCCGAGTTGTTCAGCGACAAGTCTGAAAACCTCAGGGGCAAGATCGTCGCGGTCTATGGGCTGTTGATCCTGGCCAACGTCGCGGCATGGGCCTGGGCGATCGTCGCCTTTCACAATTATCCCATACTTCTGGGGACCGCGGCGCTCGCCTATAGCTTCGGCCTTCGCCACGCCTTCGACGCCGACCATATCGCCGCGATCGACAACGTCACGCGCAAGCTGATGCAGGAGGGGCGGCGGCCGGTGGGCGTCGGGCTGTTCTTCTCGCTCGGACATTCGACCATCGTCGTCGCGCTCTCCATCGCCATCGCGGTCACCGCGACCGCGCTGCAAGACCAGTTCGACGCCTTCAAGACGTTCGGCGCCGTGGCCGGGACGATCGTTTCCGCGATGTTCCTGTTCGCCATCGCGCTGGCGAATGTTCTCGTGCTGATTTCGATTTACCGCGCCTTCCAAACCGTCAAGAACGGCGGCCATTTCGTCGAGGAAGATCTCAATCTGGCGCTGGCCAATCGCGGTCTGCTCGCGAGGCTGTTCCGCCGGTTCTTCCGGGTGGTCGAGAAGAGCTGGCAGATGTATCCGATCGGCGTGCTGTTCGGCCTCGGCTTCGACACTGCGACCGAGGTCGGCCTGCTCGGCATTTCCGCGACGCAGGCCACGCAGGGGCTGTCGATCTGGTCGATCCTGGTGTTTCCGGCCCTGTTCACCGCCGTCATGACGCTCATCGACACCACCGACAGCGTCCTGATGCTCGGCGCCTACGGCTGGGCTTTCATCAAGCCGATCCGCAAGCTCTATTACAACATGACGATCACCGCGGCCTCGGTCGTCGTCGCGGTCGTCGTCGGCGGCCTGGAGACGCTCAATCTCATCGGCGATCAGCTCGGCCTGACCGACGGCGGCGGCTTCTGGGGCGCGATCGGCACGCTCAACGACAATTTCGGCGTGCTCGGCTACGTCATCGTCGGCATTTTCGTCGTGGCGTGGATCGTTTCGTTCGTCGTCTATCGCCTCAAGCGCTACGACGAGATCGAGGCGGTCGCGCCCTGAGGCGCAAGGCCCCGTCCGCATCGGCGCGCGGCTGCGCGTCGCTCAACGCGACGAAGCGCGGGCTCTACGCCAGCGGCGCGGTCTGCGCCGTCGCGATGACGCCAGGGAGCGCGCGGGCGGTCGGTTCTCGCGAGGCTTTCCTTTCCCAGTGAACAAGCGCTTTGGCAAAAAGCGGCCGGGCCAACCCGCGCCGCTTCTTGCGCGCACGCGCCTGAACGGGCGATCCCATGGGTTCGGCCCGCCGCGCTGGCCGTCAACGCCGCGCCGGCTCGCGGATCGCTCGCGCGCGTTTTGACGGCGACCCAGCCGCCGGCCGGCCGCAATGCGGCGTCGCTGGGCGCGGCGCGTAGGTTTTTAGAATCGCCGCGATTCGGAAAACCCAAATTGATTCAGCACAATTTCATCCCGATTCAGCCGCGAACCAGCCGCAAATTATGAAAGCGGTCCCATGTCGCCAAAATGCAACAACTCGCACAAGCTACTGAAATAATTGATATTATCGCGTGGACTGCGGCTTTTTCGTGCGCCAAATGCGATTTTTTGGCGAGAAGGCGGCGTGCGCAACCTTGACGTGTAATAAGCCCTGCTGTACCCGTTCTGCGTGAGCACGCCGACTCTAACGGCGGGTTAAAATTGCGGCGCCTGCGAAATATCGCGATGAATATGATTAAAAAGTTCTTCGTTCAACCGCCATCTCGTTTGCGTTGACAACGCCGGTATTCGCTGGCGCCCAAGTCATGGTCGGCTGATTCGCGTTCTTGAAGAGGCGACGAACTAGAGCTGGACTGTAAATCACGGCCGGAGCCGATCGGATGATCTACGATAGGGGATTGATCATGAAACGAACAAGGATGGCGGCGCTGAGCGGCGTTCTGGGGCTCGCGGTTTCGGCGGCTGTGCTTTTCGCCTCAGACGCCTATGCAGGAAATTCTGACTCTCTCAACGGCCCCCAAAGCGTCAGCGGCACAGGCAACGACCAAAATGTGACCGGCAATGGTAGTACGGGCATCTATAATAACGCCGCTGCGACCAGCGGCACGGTGACCAACAGCGGCAATTCGCGGAATACGAATACGAATAAGAATAGCCAGGGCCAGAGCCTGACGCAGATCGACACCACCCCGGCCACCACGACCGTCAAGGAAGTGCCGACCGTCTATGCGCCGGGTCTCACGGCCGCGGGGACCGAAGTTTGCCTCGGGTCGCTGTCGGCCGGCGGCGCCGCGGCGGGTTTCGGACTGACGGTCGGCGGAACCATGGTCGACAGGGAATGCCAGTTGCGCCTCAACGCGAAGACGCTGGCGGTTCTGGGATACACGGTGGCGGCGCGTGAGGAGATGTGCCTCGATCCGGAGGTGCGAGCCGCGATGCTGGCGGGCGGCACGCCATGCGCCGCGGACAGGGCGGCTCCGCCGCAAGCGAGGGCCGAGTACACCACGGCGGTTCCGCAGGCGGCGGCACAGACTTCCGAGCCTGCCGCGGCGCCGGGCTGCCACAAGGCCTATCAGCTTCTTGGTGGTTGGCATGACGTCTGTCCGCCGGTTGCGCAAGCGGCGGCGGCCTATGCATCGGCGGACAATCTTCCGGCCGAAGCCGCTGCGCCGACGCAAGAGACCGCGGCGCCCGGCTGCCGCAAGGCATATCAGCTTATTGGCGGGTGGTACGACAAGTGTGACTAAGGGGGGTGCCCGCCAATAATTTGGGCGTCAAAAACCTACCCTGTAACACATATGTGAAACAGAGCTCTCAACAGGAAAATAAGGAGAAAGTAAATGAGAAAGACCCTTATCGCAATGGCGGCGGTGTCGGCGGCGCTGGTTTTCGCCTCTGTCAGCTATGCTGCACCCACCATCAGCATTCATAACCACAACACGACCACCAACACTGACTCCGGCAACGGCAAGCAGAGCGTCAGCGGTCTGCTGAACGAGCAAGCGGTGACCGGCAACGGCGCTACGGGGATCTATAACAACGCCTCCCCAATCATCTCGGTCTGCAACGGCCACGGCGCCTGCTGAAACTTTGGATAAGCTGTGGTTTAACGCCTCAGTCTATCCATCCGAACAGCCTGGTCTCGCGACCAGGCTGTTTTTTTGGTCGAAGCATCGGCGCCACGCTCGAGGTCCGTCATGGCAAGCGGAGCAGGACAATCGAGGCGCATGCGGCGGCGCGGCCGGGAACGCATCGGGGCCGCGCGCCCCGCAGTGAGGCGCGCGCCCAGAGTGGACTGTCATTAGATTGAACGGGGCCTCCGCCGCCATCGCGAGCGAAGCGTGGCGATCCAGAGGTCGTGACGCATGCTTATTCGAGCGCTGTGCGTCCTTGCGAATGCGATTGGCGTCGCGAACCTTATTGGCGATCGCCTCAATCTCTGGATCGCCGCGCTTCGCTCGCGATGACGGCGGCGACGGATCGGCCTGAGGACAAAATGCTCTAACAGCTCGGGCGCCAGATCCGATTGCCGGCGGACGTGGTCGACGATACGAAAACACAGTCCGCATGGGCGCGCAGCCAAAGTTCCCGATGGCGCAAACTCATGAGGTCGTCGCGAATGAGATGCGAAGGCGAATCGACCAGCTCGTTCGCAGCGTTCGATACGCCGGAGACCACTCCGCTGGCGAATGGCTTGGCGCCAAAATTCAGCGTCCAGCCGCCTTCACCGGGCGCTGCGCCGGGATGGCCGTCGTTGATGCGAAGGCTCGTGGCCGAAGCCCATGTGGCGCCGAGACACGCAAACGCGAACGCCACAGCGAATTTGCCCTTGCGCATGAGAATGCCCCTGTGAGTTCCAAAATTGATCGCTTAGCATGGATTTGCGTGCAACTGTAACTGGCATCGCGCCTAACGCACGATTGCATTAGAATAATTTCTGGTTGCATCAAATGCCCTTTTCGGCTAGATGGCAAGTCAAATCCGTTTGCGATCGCGCTTCAGTCGATTGTGTTGCCTCTGTAACACACTATCGCCAACTCTATCGACGGCGCTTGACGCCTCTTGCTCGACAACGGAGGAAGAGGCATTATTTTACACTAGCGCGGAAGCGCCGCTCGCCTGCGCGCGGCGCCCGTGCGTGGAGGCGTTGGATTCGGGCCCAACTCATCCGATGAAGGCGAAACGAATGAGAAGGAGACGCGCCAATGCCCGTGTTGTCCCGCTTTGCCGCCTTCGCGCCAGCCGCGCGATTGGTTCGAGGTCGTCGTGTCGCGGCCGGAATCATGGCCATAGGCCTCGCCGCGGCGGCCGCGTCGCCCGCCTGGGCGGAAGGTCCGCAACAGCCCGCTCAGCCGCACAAGAAGGCTGCCGCGGCGCCCGATCTCAATGCCGACGGCAGCGTGCCGGACTCGATCGCCAAGGCGGGCGCGGAAACGCACGTGGCGACGGTGCACGGCGACTGCGCCCTGCCGAATCAGGCGCCGGTGATCTTTGCCCGTGCGGATCATGGAGCCGTCAGCGTCACGCCGGGGACGGGGCCGAACTGCGGCCGTCCGTCGGTGAGCCAAACCGTAATCTTCTACACTTCGGATCCGGGCTTCAGGGGCACGGATAAGCTTTATCTCCTTGGCTTTCTCAACTTCAAAAACATCGATCAGACCTTCACGATCCTGGTGAAGTAGCCGCCGTCGCCGGGGACCGGGCGACTCGTCGCGGCATTCCCCTGGCGTTCCCTAGGGTTCACGGCGCCGCCTTCATGACCTCCTCCTCGACCTGCGCAAGGCGGTCCTTGCCGAAGAACATTTCGTCGCCGACGAAGAAGGTGGGAATGCCGAAGGCGCCGCGCTTCACCGCCGCTTCGGTGTTGTCGGCGAGGCGCTGCTTCGTCTCCGGCCGCTGCGCGCGTTCGTGAAGGGCGTGCGCGTCGAGCCCCGCGGCCTCGATGCGGCCTGCGAGGACTTCCGGATCGTCGAGCTTGAGCCCCTCCTCCCACATGCCGCGCAGGCCCATCTCGAGAAAGGCGGGTCCTTCGCCCAGCGCCTGCGCCGCGACGAGCCCGCGCATCAGCGCGAGCGAGTTCACGGGGAAATGCGGGTTGAGACGGAATTTCTGCAATCCGTGCTTGGCGACGAAGCGGCGGATTTCCAGCATCTCGTAGTCCATCTTGCCGGTGACGCCGGCGAAGGCGACGAACGGCGCCCGATTGCCCGTCGCCTTGAAGATGCCGCCGAGCAGGCACGGGACGATTTCGAGCTCCGCCCGGGTGCGTTCGAGGATCGGCGGCAGCGCGCGATAGGCGAGATAGGCGTTCGGGCTGGCGAAGTCGAACAGGAATTCAATGCGTCTGGCCATCGCGTCTCACCATTGTTCCGCCCAGGGCCGCAAGTCGAGTTCGAACGTCCAGGCGCTGCGCCCTTGGCCGTGGAGCCAGACGTAATTGCGGGCGATTTCCTCGGGCCTCAAGATCTCGCCGCGCGCGAGGCGTTGTTCGGCGTCGGGAACGATCGAGCGGATGAAGTCGCCGTCGATCATGCCGTCGATCACGACATGCGCGACATGCACGCCTTTGGGCCCGATCTCGCGCGCCAGACTTTGCGCCAGCGCGCGCAGTCCGTGCTTGGCGCCGGCGAAGGCGGAAAAGCCGGCGCCGCCGCGCAGGCTCGCCGTCGCGCCGGTGAACAGGATCGTCCCGCGCCCGCGCGGCGTCATCGCGCGCGCCGCCTCGCGGCCGGTGAGAAAGCCGGCGAGGCAGGCCATCTCCCACACTTTGGAATAGACCTGCGTCGTCGTCTCGACGACGGGAAAGCGCACGTTCGCGCCGATATTGAAGACGACGACCTCGAGCGGGCCGACCTCGCGCTCGATCCGCTCGACGAGCGCGACGACGTCGGCCTCGACCCGCGCGTCCAGACCATAGGCCAGCCCAGCGTCGCCGGACTCGCAGATCGAGCGCGCCAGCGCCTCCACCTTTTCGAGATGGCGAGGCCGGCGCGTCACGCAGACGGTCAAGCCCTCGCGCGCGAAGCCCCTCGCGATCGCCGCGCCCAGACCATCGCCCGCGCCGACGACGAGGCACGCGCCCCGCGCTCGTCCGTCCTCCGCCATGGCGCCCTCTCTTCGCTCGAAGCGCGATGGTCACGCGGCGGCGGCGCGGAGTCAATGCGGGGGACCGTCGCTTGCGCCGGTACGAAGCGCGGCTGAGAGCGCCGGCGCCATTCGACGGCGCGGTGGGTCGGCGGGAAGGGGCTGGACGGGGCGACGCGTCGAGGAGACGCTGAAATGGCGTTTCCAGGGCGTCGTCATGCCTTCCCTCGCGCTGACCCAGCCGCACCGAAACGGCTGCGCCATTGCGGAAGATCAAAGACTTGGCCGGGCATCCGACCAAGATCGGCGCCGTGGCGGCGCCTGAGCGCGGCGCGCGAACGCGGCGGGTCCAGGCGCCGCATTGCAGTTCTCCGGACAGAGGGAGGGTTCGTGAAGGCGCGATTCCCGGTCGTCCCCGAGGTGGTGCGCGAGGCTTGCGCGAGCGCCTCGCCCGGCCTCGTCGTCGACGAAGCTTCGCCCGAGGCGATGAACGCCGCGCTGACCGGCGAGGCGATCGCGACGCGTTACCGGCATATCGCCGCCACGGCGATGGCGGGCCTGCCGATTTGCAACGCGGCGCTGGACGTCGCCGCCGAGGCTTTTCGCGTCCATGCCGGACGCGCGGTCGGAATCGTCGTGACGCCGTGGTTCATGAATTTCGTCGCCGCCGACCTCGCCGACGCGCCGCCCTCGCCCGCCCTTCGCGCGGGCTCTTCGATCAAGCTCGCGGCGCCGGCCGGCGAAATCGAGCTGATCGTCGGCGAATTGCCGGGCTTCCGGCTCGATTCCTGCTCCTTGTTCTCGCCGATGGGCGAATTCGCCGACATGGCGAGCGCGATTCTGACGGCGCGCAAGACGATGGAGGCGCTGTTCGCCGCTCGACCGCCGCGCCCGAGCGCGGCGCCCGGGGCGCTCGACCGCCGCGCGTTCCTGCGCGGGCGCCTCAATGCCGGGGCGGAGGGCGCGCGATGACCTGGCCGGGCGCCGGCGCCATTGCGATCGAGGTCGACGTCGCGGACGGGCGCGTCGGCTCGGTCGCGGTGCGCTCGAGCCGCCCCTTGGGCCTGACGCGCCATTTCGTCGGCCGCGCCGCCGCCGAGACGCCGTTGCTGGCGCGGCGCATCTATACGCTGTGCGCGCAAGCGCAGGGCGCGGCCGCGAGCGGCGCCGTCGCGCGGGCGAGCGGGCGCGCGATCGAGGATCGCGAACGCTGCGCCGCCGCGTTTAGCGTTCTCAGCGAACGGGCGTTCGAAACGATGCGCGCCTGCGTCGTCGGCTGGCCGTGGACGGGCGGCGCGGACGCCGTGGCGGGCCGCGCCGGCGGGGCGCTGAAAGAGGCCGCGCTGGCGACGCGAGCGCTCCTCGAGGGCGCCGCTTCGGGTTTGCAGCGCGCGCGGCGCGAGGCGCTTCTGGCGCCGCACGCGCGCCTCGTCGCCGCCGCCGAGGCGCTCGGCGTGCCGCAAGCGCCCGACGCCGCGCCGCCCGCCGACACGGCGTTTGGCGCGATTTTCCGCCAATGCGAGCGCGACGAGGCGTTCGCGCCCGGCCCGCCCGACAGCCTGACGCGCGCGGACGATTCGGCGGTCGTCGCCGCCTTGCGCGGCGATCCGCTTGGGTTCGCCGCGCGGCCGGCCCTGCCGGGCCGCCGGCTCGAAACGGGCGCCTATGCGCGGCTGTGGCGCCGCTTGCCGCCGGGGCGCGGAATCCTGTCGGCGCGGCTCGCCGCGCGGCTGCTCGATATTCGCCAGGCGTTGACGGCGGTCGGGCAGGGGCTACATCTAGGCGAACTGGAGTGCGACGATGTCCTCGCGGCCGGACCGACGGGCGCGAACTCGGGATTCGCAGCGGTGGAAAGCGCGCGCGGGCGCCTGTACCATTGCGCCGAAATCGGGCCGGACGAACGGATTTCCGCCTACGGAATCGTCGCGCCGACGGAATGGAACTTTCACGCCGCCGGGCCCTTCGCCGCGGGACTGCTCGGCGGGCGTGTCGGAGACGGCGAGGCGGCGCGCCTCGCGGCAGCGCGGCTGGCGAGCCTGTTCGACCCGTGCGTCGCCTTCGACGTCACGCTGAAGGAGCCGGCTCGTGCATGAGATGGCGCTGACGGAGAGCATCGTCGAAATCGCCCTCGAGGAAGCGCTGAAGCAAGGCGCGCGCCGGGTGACGCGCGTGTTCCTCGATGTCGGCGCGTTGAGCGCTGTCGAGCCGGAGGCGCTCGAATTCTGCTTCGCGGCCGTCGCCTGCGGCACCGCGGCGGAGGGGGCGAGGCTCGAGATCGCGCGCACCCTCGGCGCCGGCTGGTGCCTCGATTGCGAGAGAAGCGTGCCGCTCGCCGAGCGCTTCGGCGCCTGCCCGGAATGCGGGCGCTATCGCGTGCAGATGACGTCGGGCGACGAATTGAAGATTCGCGAGATGGAGATCGACTGATGTGCAGCGTATGCGGATGCGGCGAGGCGCAGATCGTCCTCGACAAGGACAAGGCCGGCGCGCACGCGCATGCCCATGGTCCGCACGACCATCCTCATGATCACGACCACGATCATCATCATCACGGCGAGGACGGCGCGATCGACTACGGCAAGGGAATCGCCGGCGCGCATGTTCCCGGCCTGAGCCAGGAGCGCATCGTCCGCATCGAGCGCGACATTCTCTCGAAAAACGACGCTTACGCCCGCGACAACCGGCGCGCCTTCGCGGCGCGGGGCGTGTTCGCGCTCAACTTCGTCTCCAGTCCCGGCTCGGGCAAGACGAGCCTGCTGGTGCGCACGATCGAGGCGCTGAAAGAGCGCATGGCGGTCACGGTGATCGAGGGCGATCAGCAGACCTCCAACGACGCCGAGCGCATCCGCGCCACCGGCGCGCCCGCCATCCAGATCAACACCGGCAAGGGCTGCCATCTCGACGCGCATATGGTCGGCCACGCCTTGGAAACGCTGGCCCCGCCTCCCGGCTCCGCGCTGTTCATCGAGAACGTCGGCAACCTCGTCTGCCCCGCGGCGTTCGATCTGGGCGAAGCGCACAAGGTCGTGGTGCTGTCGGTCACCGAGGGCGAGGACAAGCCGCTCAAATATCCCGACATGTTCGCGGCGGCCGACCTCCTGCTGCTCAACAAGTCCGACCTTCTGCCGCATCTCGACTTCGACGTCGGCGCGTGTCTGGCCAACGCGCTGCGGGTCAACCCGCGGCTGCAGACGTTGATCGTCTCGGCCAAGACGGGCGAAGGCCTCGCCGCCTTCGTCGCCTGGATCGAAGCCTCCGCCGCGCGCCGCGCGGCCGACATGGCGAGGGGATAGGCGATGTCGGCTCTCCCAGCATTGCGGCCGCGGACGGACAGGCGCTTGCGCCTGCGCGTGCGCGGCGCCGTGCAGGGGGTGGGCTTCCGTCCTTTTGCTTACGGCCTGGCTTCGCGCCTCGCGCTCAGCGGCTTCGTGCGCAACGATTCCGAGGGCGTGCTGATCGAGGTGGAGGGCGCCGGCGCCGAGCAATTTCTCCACGCTTTGCGCCTCGCGCCGCCGCCGCTCGCGCGCATCGATTCCATCGACGTCGCCGAGCTGCCGCTCGCCGGCGGCGACGGCTTCGCGATTCGCGCGACCGCGGGCGGACGAACGTCGACGCGCATCGGCGCCGACGTCGCGATCTGCGAGGACTGCCTCGCCGAGCTGTTCGACCCGGCGAGCCGCTTTTACCGCTATCCCCTCGTCAATTGCACCAATTGCGGGCCGCGCTACACGCTGACGCGCGCGCTGCCCTACGATCGCGCGCAAACCTCGATGGCGCCCTTCCCGATGTGCGGGGATTGCGCGCGCGATTACGCCGACCCGAGGAATCGCCGTTTTCACGCCGAGCCGATCGCCTGTCCGCGCTGTGGGCCGAAGCTCAACGTCGAAATCGATCGCGTAGCCGCCTGCTTGCGCGGCGGCGGAATCGTCGCGCTCAAGGGCCTCGGCGGCTTCCACCTCGTTTGCGACGCGCGCAACGAGGAAACCGTGGCGACGCTGCGCCGCCGCAAGGCGCGCGAGGCGAAACCCTTCGCCGTGATGGTCGCCAATACGGCGAGCGCGGCGCTGCTGGCCGAACTCGGCGACGCCGAGATCGCGCTATTGGAATCGCGCGCGCGGCCGATCGTCGTCGTCAGGAGCCGCGGCGTCCTCGCCCCCAGCGTCGCGCCCAACCTACGCGACATCGGCCTCATGCTCGCCTATACGCCGCTGCATTGGCTCGTGCTGCATGCCTTGGCGGGCGCGCCGGATTTTGCGGGCTGGCGCCATGCGCGATGCGAGATCGCGCTGGTCGCCACCAGCGCCAATGTCGGCGGCGAACCGCTGGTCGCCGACGACGAGGACGCGCATAGGCGCCTTGGGCCCATCGCCGACCTCGTCGTAACGCACGGGCGCGCCATCGTGGTGCGCGCCGACGATTCGGTGATGCGCGTCCTCGACGGCGCGCCCGCGTATCTGCGCCGCGCGCGCGGTTTCGTCCCCGAACCGATCGACCTCGGCGTCGACGGCCCCAGCGTCCTCGCCGCCGGCGCCGATCTCAAGAATACGGTGACGCTGACGCGCGGGCGCGAAGCGTTCGTTTCGCAACATATCGGCGATCTCGACGACCGCGAGACGATCCGGTTCCGCAACGAGACGATCGCGCATTTGCGTTCGATCCTGTCGATCTCGCCGGAATTCGTCGCCTGCGATCTTCATCCCGACTTCCACTCGACGCGCTCGGCCGAGCAATTCGGCCTTCCCTGCGCCCGCGTGCAGCATCACCTCGCGCATGTCGCGGCGGTCGTCGCCGAGCACGGCTTGAGCGGCGCCGTGCTCGGCGTCGCGCTCGACGGCCAGGGATATGGGGCGGACGGCGCGCCGTGGGGCGGCGAATTGATTCTTCTCGACGGCGCGCATTGGCAGCGCCTCGGCCATCTCGAAGCGCTCGCCTTGCCGGGCGGCGATCGGGCGGCCCGCGAGCCCTGGCGCATGGGCGTGGCGATGCTGAGCCGGCTCGGCCGGCTCGACAGGGTCGACCAGCTCTTTCCCGACGCGCCCAACGCGGCGCGGCTCGCGCAAAGCTTCGCGCGCGGCGCGCGCTTCGCCATGACCACCAGCCTCGGCCGGCTGTTCGACGCGGCGGCGGCGCTGGCGGGCGTTTGTCTCGAACAGCGCTACGAAGGCCAGGCGGCGATGGAGTTCGAAGCGCTGGTCGAGACGCCGCGCGCGCGCGAAAAGCTCTGGCGCCTCGAAGCGGGGCGGCTCGACATGGCGCCGCTGATGGCGGCGATCGTCGACGAGCGCCTGCGCGGCCGCGAGGCGGCGGAGCTTTTTCACGGCGCGCTGATCGCGGCGCTCGACGAATGGATCGGCGCCGCCGCGGCGGCGCGCGGGCTCGCGCGGATCGCGCTCGGCGGCGGCTGTCTGATGAACAGGGTTATCGCCGACGGCCTGTGCGCCGCGTTGCGCGCGCGCGGCCTCGAGCCCTATCCGCCTCGCGCCGTTCCCGCCAACGACGGCGGCGTTTCGCTCGGTCAGGCGGCCTTCGCCCTGGCGCGGCTGCGCGCCGGCGCATCATTTCAGGAGGATTAGACCATGTGCCTCGCCATCCCCGTGCAAGTCAGCGAAATCCTGCCCGACGAAATGGCCAAGGTCAGCCTCGACGGCGTCGTCAAGATCGTTTCCACGGCGCTGGTCGAGGATTTGCGCGTCGGCGACTACGTCGTGCTGCATGTCGGCTACGCGCTCGCCAAGATCGATCCGGACGAGGCCGAGCGCACGCTCGAACTCTTGGCTTCGGCGGGAGCGTTCGCGTGAGCGCCGCTCGTTCTCTCCGCGTCATGGCCGGGCTTGTCCCGGCCATCCCAAGGCGATTGCAAAGCAATCGTCCGCACGCCGTCCCGCCGCTGGTCAGCGAGCAAGCTTGGCATGAACCGCGCCGCGTGGATGGCCGGGACAAGCCCGGCCATGACGGAAACGGAGGAGCGCCGCTATGAAATATGTCGACGAATATCGCGACGGCAAGCTCGCCAAAGGGATCGCGGCGACGATCGCGCGCGAAGCCGATCCCGACCGCCTCTATCACTTCATGGAGTTCTGCGGCGGCCACACCCACGCGATTGCGCGCTACGGCCTCGAGGATTTGTTGCCCGAGAACGTGCGCATGATCCACGGGCCGGGCTGCCCGGTCTGCGTTCTGCCGATGCCGCGCATCGACATGGCGATCGCCTGCGCGCGCGATCCAAAAGTTACGCTATGCGCCTACGGCGATCTGATGCGCGTGCCCGGATCGAGCGGGGCGAGCCTCCTCAAGGCCAAGGCGGAGGGCGCCGACATCCGCATGGTCTATTCGACGCTCGACGCGATCCGCATCGCTGAAAGCGAGCCGAACCGCGAAGTCGTCTTCTTCGCCATCGGCTTCGAGACCACGACGCCGCCGACCGCGCTCGCCATTCGCGCCGCCGAGAAGAAGCGGCTCGCGAATTTCTCGATTCTTTGCAATCACGTCATGACGCCGCCGGCGATCCGCGCGATCCTCGAAAGCGCCGACGGGAGCGAAGCGGACGCGGTGCGCGTCGAAGGATTCGTCGGCCCCGCGCATGTCAGCACGGTCATCGGCACGCGGCCCTATCGCGTCTTCGCCGAACGTTTCGGCAAGCCGGTCGTCGTCGCCGGCTTCGAGCCGCTCGACGTCGCGCAGGCGATTCTGATGCTGGTGCGGCAAATCAACGAGGGACGCAGCGAGGTCGAGAACCAGTACATCCGCGCCGTCACCGAGACCGGCAACATCAGGGCGCAGGCCGAGATGGCGGAGATTTTCGAAACGCGCGCGACGTTCGAATGGCGCGGCTTGGGCTGGTTGCCCGACAGCGCGCTGCGGCTGAAGGCCGCCTATGAGCGCTACGACGCGGAAAAGCGCTTCGGCCTCGTCGACGTTCCCGCGCGCGACAATCCGGCCTGCGAATGCGGCGCGATCCTGCGCGGCGTGAAGAAGCCCAGGGAATGCAAATTGTTCGGCGGGCTCTGCACGCCCGACACGCCGATGGGTTCGTGCATGGTCTCGCCCGAGGGCGCCTGCTCGGCGCATTGGACCTATGGGCGCTTTCGCGAAGCGGCGAAAGCCGCGCCGCAACGGAGGAACGTCGCTTGAGCGTGCAACAGCCGATCCGCCGCAAGCTCGATCTGAGAAACGGCCGCGTCGATCTTTCCCATGGCGCCGGCGGGCGCGCGATGGGGCAGTTGATCGAGGACATTTTTCACGCCGCCTTCGACAACGACTGGCTGCGCGCGGGCAACGACCAGTCGGCCTTCGACGCGCCCGCCGGGCGCATGGTGATGACGACCGACGCCTATGTCGTCACGCCGATTTTCTTTCCCGGCGGCGACATCGGCTCGCTCGCCGTGCACGGCACGATCAACGACATCGCGATGGCGGGCGCGCGTCCGCTCTATCTCTCCGCCAGCTTCATCATCGAAGAGGGCTTCCCGCTCGCCGACTTGAAGCGCATCGCGACCAGCATGGGCGAGGCCTCGCACGAAGCGGGCGTGCCGATCATCACCGGCGACACCAAGGTCGTCGAGCGCGGCAAGGCGGACGGCGTGTTCATATCGACCGCGGGCGTCGGCGTCGCGCCGCCGGGCCTCAGCCTCTCCAGCGACGCGGCGCGGCCCGGCGATCTCGTCGCGCTGTCGGGCACGATCGGCGACCACGGCGTCGCGGTGATGTCGAAGCGCGAGAACCTCGAATTCGAGACGCAGATCCTTTCCGATTCGGCGGCGCTGCACGGGCTGGTCGCGGCGATGATGGCGGCGGGCGGCGCCGGCGTGCGCGTCATGCGCGATCCGACGCGCGGCGGGCTCGCGGCGACGCTCAACGAACTCGCGCACCAGTCCGGAATCGGCTTCGAGATCGAGGAAGAGGCGATCCCGGTGCGCCGCGAAGTGGCCGCGGCCTGCGAATTCCTCGGGCTCGATCCGCTCAACGTCGCCAACGAGGGCAAACTCGTCGCCGTGCTCGCGCCCGAAGTCGCGGACGCGGTCCTCGCGGCGATGAAGGCCCATCCGCTCGGGCTCGACGCGGCGCTGATCGGACGCGCGGTCGCCGACGACAACCGCTTCGTGCAGATGCGCACCGCGTTCGGCGGCGGCCGCATCGTCGATTGGCTGTCGGGCGAGCAACTGCCGCGGATTTGCTGAACGGAGCGCGGGTCGGCGAATTCGGACGGGTAGGGCGGGTGACGCCGAGATTCGGCGAACGCCTCTCGCGCAAGAGAACTCCGCTAACGTGAAGCCGTCATGGCCGGGCTTGTCCCGGCCATCCACGCCGTACCGTTGTTGTCGCTTTGAACGTTTCGACGAGGCGGCGCCGCGTGGATGGCCGGGACAAGCCCGGCCATGACGCCGAAAGAATGTTGTCGCCTCAATGCAACTGGATCGAGGCGTCGGCGCTGCGCGCCAATTCCATCTGCGAAATCGCCACCAGGATTTCGGCGCGCGATTTGAGGTCGGCCGCTTCGAGCAGCGCCTGCTTCTCCTTGGCGCCATACGGGCTGAGCATCGCCAGGCCGTTGACCAGGGTCTCGTTCGAGGCCTTGTGGATGTCGTCCCAGTCGATCTTGATCTTGTTGGCCTCGGCGAACGCCCGCAAGGCGTCGACGAGGCTGTTGCGATCGACCGCGCTTTCGCCCAGGCCCTCCTCGAAATCGTCGGCGAAGTCGGAAAAGTCGGCGCGCACCAGCCGATACGGCGCGCCCGTCGTCTGCTCCTTGGCGACGCGGAAGCGCGCCACGCCCATCAAGGTGAGGAAGCAGCGGTCGTCGCCGATTTCGGCATATTGCACGATGCGCCCGGCGCAGCCGATGGGATAGAGCTCGGGCGCCGGCTCCTCCTCGGCCTCGTCGCCGGCGCTCGGCTGGATCATGCCGATCAGGCGCTCGCCGGAGAGGGCGTCGTCGAGCATGGCGAGATAGCGCGGCTCGAAGATCGTGAGCTGGATCGGCCGGCGCGGCAGCAGAAGCGCGCCGGCCAGCGGAAACACCGGCATCACGCGCGGCATTTCCTTCGGTCGGCTGTAATTCCTGTTGAGCTTCATGGCCTTCGACTCGAACAAGCGCGGCCCCGCGCGCCGATCAAAACAGGACAGCCGACAATTTGCGCCGCGCCGTGACCGCCGAGGGATCCATCAGGCCCCAGGCCTCGAAAAATTGCAGCAGCTGCTTGCGCGCCGCCTCGTCGTTCCACTTGCGGTCGCGCTTGATGATCGCCAGCAGACAATCGGCGGCCTCGTCGCGCTGGCCCTTGGCGTTGAGCGCCAGCGCGAGGTCGAAACGGGCCTGGTGATTGTCGGGATCGGCGGCGAGCGCTTTTTCCAGCGGCGCGAGATCGCCGATCGCGGCGGCCTGCTCGGCGACGTGAACGGCGGCCCAGGCCGCGGCGAGCGCCGGGTTCTGATCCTTGCCGGCCGGCGGCGGCGCGGCCATCGACAGCACCGCCTTGGCCTGATCGAGGTCGCCCGCCTCGACATGCAGCTTGGCGAGGCCGGCGATGGCTTTGGCGTTGGTTTCGTCCTCGGCGAGGATGCGCGCGTAGAGCGACGCCGCGCCCGCCGCGTCGCCGGCGCCGATCGCCGCCTCGGCCTGCGCCAGGAGTTCATCCGCGGCGGCGCTGAGCGGCCCGACGAGACGCTCGATGAAGCCGCGCACCTGGCTCTCCGGCAGCGCGCCCATGAAGCCGTCGATCGGCTGGCCCTTGTCGAAAGCGATGACCGCGGGAATGGATTGGATGCCGAGCTGACCGGGGATCTGCGGATGATCGTCGATATTCATCTTGACGAGCGTCACCTTGCCCTTGGCGTCGGCGACGGCCTTCTCCAGCACCGGGCCCAATTGCTTGCAGGGGCCGCACCACGGCGCCCAGAAGTCGACGAGCACCGGTTGGCGCGCCGAAGCGGCGATCACGTCCGCCTTGAACGAAGCCGTCGTGACGTCTTTCACCGGGTTCGCGGGCGCTCCCGCGCCATTGCCGCTCGCCATGTTCCATGCCTCCAAAGCGCCCTGACGGGCTTCCCGCCGACTAAATGGCGCCGCGGGCGCGATTATTCAACGCCGCCGTCGCGCCGGCGCTGTCCTGGCCGAGATCGGCCAGGATCGGCTCATGGCCGGTGGCGCGCAGGAACTTGAGGAGATCCGCGCTCGCCAGGCCGGTGGTGCGGGTGTTGACGAGGGGGTGAAAATTGAGCCGCGCGTGCCGCATCATCGCGCTGTCGAGGACGACGCTGACGCGGCCTTCAGCGTCGTTGATCGCGCCGAACGGCGTCACCGCGCCGGGCTTGACGCCCCAGACCTCTTCCAGGAGTTCGGCCGAGCCGAAGGAGACCCGCCCCTGGGCGCCGATCTTCTCGTGCACGCGCTTGAGATCGACCTGGGTCTCTTCGCCGAGCACGAGCAGGAACAGCCGGCTCTTCTTGTCCTTGACGAACAGATTCTTGACGTGCCCGCCGGGAATGTCGCCGCGCAGCGATTGCGACTGTTCGACGGTGTGCAGCGGCGGGTGCTCGACCGTCGTCGTGGCGATGGCGAGCGAGTCGAGGTAGGCGATCAGGTCGTCGGATGTGGCGGGCATGCGGGGTCTCGGCGCGGCGATTGCGCCGGCTTTTAGAACAGGACGCGGCGAGAAGGAAATGCCCGCCGTTGGAGGGGGAGGCGGCGCGCCCTTTCAAACAGCGCGCCGCTCCAGTCGCGCTGCTCGGGAATATCGCCCGTGTTGATCCGATCCTCGGGCAGCGCAGTCAATGCCTCGATCTCGGCGCGCTGTTCGGGGGAGGGGCGGTCGGAAGTCGCTTTCTTCTTCATGTTAAAATATCGCGACGACATGGCAGGGCGTTCATGTAGACGCGGGCGCCGACCGCGTCCGGCGCAAAGCGCCTCGTTGCCCCGGTCTCGATGCGGCGGAAAGAGCGCGGCCAGCGGCCGCGCCTACAATTCGCCCGGAAATTTCGCCCAAGTCGCTCAACCAATGCCACGCCTACGTCACGCCCCGCCCGGCGCGCCCAGCAGCAACGCGAGGCCGAAGGCGAGCACCAGCAGCGCCGCCGCGAATTCGAAGCCGCGCGCCGCCAGCGCGACGCGCGAGTCGTCGCCGGCCGCCCAGCGCATGGCTATCGTCTTGGCGAAGACGGCGGCCCAGGCGAGCGCGCCGGTCGTCAGCGCCGTGCCCAACGACATCGCGAAGGTCGCCGCGATCCCCGCCGCGAACAGCCCCTGCGCCAGGGCGAAGACGAGAACGAGAATGGCGCCCGAACAGGGCCGCGACCCCGCCGCCGCGACGGTCGCCACGGCGCCGCGCCAGGAAAAGCCTTCGCCGAGCGCCGCCGGATCGGGCGCGTGCGAATGGCCGCATTCGGCCGCTTCGATCGCCTCGTCGCCCGGCGCGTGGGCGCGAAACGAAGTTTCGCCGTTTCCGTTCGCGCCGGGGCGCCAGGGCGCGCCCTCGTAGAGCGTTCCGCCGGCGATCGTCGCGTGGCGGTGGAATCGCGCCCGCAGCGCCGCGAGGAGCGCGCGCCCCTTGGTCCAGACGAGCCAGGCGCCGATGGCGACGATGCCGCCGTAGCTCGCCAGCGCGAGCCAGTCGGCGGCGCTGTTCATCTGCGAGGACGTGGCGTTGAAGGCCAGCGCGGCGATTCCGACCAGCGCGACCGCGATCAGGCCCTGCAGCAGGGCGGCGAGAAAGGCCAGGACGACCCCGCGCCGGAGCGCGCGATCGTTGGCCATCATGTAGGAGGCGATCACCGCCTTGCCGTGTCCCGGTCCCGCGGCGTGGAAAACGCCATAGGCGAAACCGAGGCCGACGAGGCCCCAGAGAGCGGCCGGGTCGCCGTGCAGCGCCTTCACATGCGCGGCGATGAGATGGGTGAGTTGGGACTGCTCGGCGAGCAGCCATCCCGTCAGGCCGCCGCTCGCCCCGCCGCCGCCTTCGCCGCCGCCGACCGCGAAGGGCCGCGAGGCGAGCTGCGCGAGCGCCGGCGCCGCGCCGGAGGCGAGGAGCGCCAGACCTAGGCCGGCGCGAAGGGGGAGGGCGCGAAGATTGGGTTTCACGGGCAGGCGACGATCGCGCGGCTGGCCATCTTGAAGCCGAAATTCGCGCCCGGCGCGAGATTGGTGAAAAAGGATTCGTCGAGCTTCTGCTTCTCCTCGCTCTCCAGCGGCTTGGGCTTGGCGATGGAGGCGGAGCAGCCGGCCGGCGGCGAAACGAGCGCGATCGCGTCCTTGTCGTCGAATTCGAAATCGATGAAATATTCGGGATCGGCGACCAGCAGCGACATATATCGGCCCGGCGGCGTCGGCGTCTTCAGGGGAAGGACGACATGAAACGCCACGAGATGGTCGGGGCGCTCCTCCATCCAATATTCGGTGACGTTGCCGAATTCCACCGCCTTGCCGCCGATCTTGAGCGTGGTGAAATAGCCGATTTCGGCGAGGCCGCCGGCGTTCTCCTGGGCCAGCGGCGCGAAGGTCTCGCGCTTGACGAGTTCGCCCGGCTTGGCGAGGCCCTGGGTGGCGAAGGACGAATACATTTCGTCGAAAACCCAGTCGTGCACGACCGAGGCGACCTTGCCGTCGGGGGAAAAGGCGATCTGGCTGCGCACCGTCACCCAGACGTGGGGATGGGCGCTGGCGAGCGTCGGCGCCGCCAAGGCGATGAGCGCGCCGATCAGGGCGGCCGCGCCGCGTCTCGCGCGTCTCACCAACGCAAACGTCAATTCCCGGCCCATCCGAATCGAAAGCCCACTACGAAGGCGCCCCGTCTGCCGGCAAAGTGAGGCGTCACGATGGCCGGATGAGTTTAGCCTTTCTTTAGGCAAAGCGCGCATTTTGACGCAATGGCGCGTTGCGTATGGCCAAAAGCGTTGGGCGTCTTCGCCCTGCTGTCCCTCGGCGGCTGCGGCTGGTTCGAGCGCGCGGAGCGTCCGATCTGGCGCACGCAGGCCGAAAACCTCTGCCTGTCGCGCGGGCTGGTCAAGCCGTCCGCCTATCTCGAGCCGCGGCCCGAAATCGACGGCCCCGGCATTTGCGGCATGACCCATCCCTTCAAGGTGTCGGCGCTCGCCGACGGGACGGTGAGCGTCGACAAGGCGGTGACGATGGATTGCTCGATGATCCCGGCGCTGGAGGGCTGGCTCGCGGAGGTCGTGCAACCGATCGCCCAGGCGCGCTTCGCGCAAAACGTCGTCGGCCTCGAGGCCTTCGGCGCCTACAGCTGCCGCGGCGTCGATAATGTCCCGGGCGCGCAATTGTCGGAACACGCCTTCGGCAACGCCATCGACGTCGCCGGCTTCAAGCTGGCGGACGGACGCGAGATCAGCGTCGTGCGCGACTGGAAGAAGGCCGACAGCCAGGAATCGGCGTTCCTGCACGAGATCCACGCCGGCGCCTGCCAGCGCTTCACCACCGTGCTCGGCCCCGGCGCCGACGTGTTCCATTACAACCATTTCCATCTCGATCTGGCGATGCACGGCGCGACCGACGCCGGACCGCGCCGCTATTGCCGGCCGCAGCCGCCGCCGGACCTCATGCCGGCGCCGGGCCGGCCCGACGGCCTGCCCCCGGCGCCCGACCTCGAAGAGCCCATGGACATCGCCCACGCGGCGCCGCGCCCGAGCTCCAGCCCGCTTGTCCTGCAGGGTCCCTCCGGCGCCCTGCCGCCGCCGCTGCAAGCCTTCGACGACCGCCCGGCGCCGCCGCCGATCCTGCCGGCCGAGAATGGCGCGCCGATCGATGCCGGGCCGACTTCGTCGATCCCGCTCTCGCGCGACGACTGAGAGAAAAGTCAATCCACCGCCGAAGTCGCGCCGCGAAACGTGAACCCCGGCGCCCGCTTGGCGGCGAAGGCGGCGCGGCCTTCGGCAAAATCCTCGCCGAGCGCGGCGTCCTCGACCGCGGCGCGAAACGCCGGACTCTCCGCGGCCATGCCGCGCGCGATCGCGTCGACGGCGCGTTTGGCGCCGCGGATCGACTTTTGGCTCAATCGGGAGAGTTCCGCGGCGTAGGCGCTGACGTGTCCTTGCAGCGCGTCGGCGGCGACGAGCCGGTCGACGAGGCCGATTCTCAGCGCCTCGGCGGGCTCGACGCGCCGGCCGCTGAACAACAAATCCTTGGCGCGCGCGGAGCCGACGAGTTCGACCAGCCGTCGCGTCTCGACATGGCCGTAGAGCAGGCCGAGCTTGGCCGGGGTGATCGCGAGATAGGCGTCCTCGGCGCAAAACCTCAGGTCGCAACAGATCGCGATCGCGAGCCCGCCGCCGACCGCGACGCCGCTCAGCGCGGCGATGGTGGGCCGATCGAGGGCGGCGAGCGCCGCGAGGCCGTGCTGGATCGCGTCGACGTATTCGCGCGTCGCAGCCGCGTCGCGATAGACCTCGGGAAATTCCGAGATGTCCGCGCCGGCGCAGAAATGGCCGCCGGCGCCGTCGACGACGACGACCAGCGCCTCGGAGCGCGCTTCGATTCTCGCGCAAACGCCGGGCAAGGCGCCCCACATCGCGCGCGAGGCCGCGTTGCGGCGCGCCGGGCTGTTGAGGCGAATGCGCGCCAGCGGCGCGTCGATGATCAATTCAATTTCGCTCATGCCGGGAATGCCGAAGTTTTGCTAGAGACCTTCATGCTTTTGACGCAAAAGGCGCTCTGGAGCAAACTGCCGGCTTGCCGTATGCGATCATGCACGCGTCTTCACGCCCCGACGAGGAAGGGAAAGAGGGAACCGCATGAGCGACAACTATCCGCGCGACATGGTCGGCTACGGCCGCACGCCGCCCTACGCGGATTGGCCGGGGGACGCGCGGGTCGCGCTGCAATTCGTCATCAATTACGAGGAAGGCGGCGAAAACAACATTCTGCACGGCGACGCCGCCTCGGAGGCGTTCTTGTCCGAAATCATCGGCGCGACGCCCTGGCCCGGGCAGCGCCATATGAACATGGAATCGATCTACGAATACGGCGCGCGCGCGGGATTCTGGCGCTTGCATCGCCTGTTCACCGAGCGCGACGCGCCGGTGACGGTGTTCGCCGTCGCGACCGCGATGGCGCGCAACCCGCAAGCGGTCGCGGCGATGAACGAAGCGGGCTGGGAGATCGCCACCCACGGCTACAAGTGGATCGATTATCGCGATGCGCCCGCCGAAACGGAAGCGCGCCACATCGCCGACGCCGTCGCAATCCACGCCATGGTCGCCGGCGCGCGGCCGCTCGGCTTCTACCAGGGGCGCTCGTCGATCAACACCATCCCGCTCGGCTGCGCGGAGGGCGGGTTCCTCTATTGCGCCGACGCTTATGCCGACGATCTGCCCTATTGGATCGAGGGGCCGAAGGGCCCGCAGTTGATCGTGCCCTACACGCTCGATTCCAACGACATGCGCTTCGCCGCCGCGCAGGGCTTCAATTCCGGCGATCAGTTCTTCTGCTATCTCAAGGATTCCTTCGACACGCTCTACGCCGAGGGCGCCGTCGCGCCGAAGATGCTGTCGATCGGCCTGCACTGCCGGCTCGTCGGGCGACCGGGCCGCGCCGCTTCGCTCGCGCGCTTTCTCGATTATGTCGCCGGCCACGACAAAGTGTGGATCGCCACAAGGCTCGATATCGCGCGCCACTGGATCCGCAGGCATCCGCCGGCGGGCGGCTGGAAGCCGTCGCGCATGTCGCGCGCGCTGTTCGTCGAGCGCTTCGGCGGCGTCTACGAGCATTCGCGCTGGGTCGCCGAAGCGGCCTACGATTCCGGCCTCGGCGCGAGCGAGGACAACGCCGAAGGCCTCGCGCGGGCGATGGCGCGGGCGATGGCCGGGGGCGGCGAGGCCGCCAAGCGCGCGCTGATCGCGGCCCATCCCGATCTCGCGGGCAAGCTCGCGCTCGCCAGGACGCTCACCGCGGACTCGACGCAGGAGCAGCGAAGCGCCGGCCTCGACCGCCTGAGCCCGGAGGAACTCGCGCGCTTCACCGCGCTCAACGCCGCCTATCGCGCGCGCTTCGGCTTTCCCTTCGTCATGGCGGTGAAGGGCAAGACCAAGCAGGACATTCTCGCCGCCTTCGAGCGCCGGCTCGCTCACGAGGCGCCAAGCGAGTTCGCCGCGGCGCTCGCCGAGATCGATTCGATCGCCCTGCTGCGGATCAAGGAGATCATGCCGTGACGGCAAGCACGCGCGTCGTTCGCGGCCGCATCTTGAGCTTTCGCGACGACCCCAGGCTGGTGGGCGAGCGCGCGCATCGGCTGATCGAAGACGGCGCCGTCAGAATCGAGAACGGCGAAATCGCCGCGGTGGGCGAGGCGCGCGCGATCCTGGCGCGCGCGCCGCCGGGCGCCGCGATCGACGACCACTCGGGCAAGCTCGTCATGCCCGGCTTCATCGACACGCATATCCATTATCCCCAGACCCGCGTCATCGGCTCCTACGGCGCGCAGCTGCTCGACTGGCTGCGCAAATACACCTTCGTCGAAGAGCAGAAGTTCAGCGATCCCGGCCACTGCGAGACGATAGCGCGCTTCTTCCTCGACGAATTGTTCCGCCAGGGAACGACGACGGCTTGCGTCTATTGCACCGTCCATCCCGAATCGGTCGACGCGTTCTTCGCCGAGAGCGAAAGGCGCGGCGTCCGCATGATCGCGGGCAAGGTGATGATGGACCGCAACGCGCCCGCGGCGCTCTGCGACACGCCGCAGCGCGGCTACGACGAAAGCAAGGCGTTGATGGCGCGCTGGCGCGGACGCGGGCGGCTCGATTACGCCATCACGCCGCGCTTCGCCGTCACCTCGAGTGAGGCGCAACTCGAGGCCGCCGGCGCGCTGGCGCGCGAGAGCCCCGGCGTCTATGTGCAGACGCACCTCAGCGAAAATTTCGCCGAGATCGCCTTCGTCAAGCGGCAGTTTCCCTGGGCCAAGACCTATCTCGACGTTTACGCGCGCTATCAGCTCCTCGGCTCGCGATCGATCTTCGGCCATTGCCTTCATCTCGAGGAATCCGAGGTCGCCGCGCTGGCGCGCAGCCATTGCGTCGCCGCCTTCTGCCCGACCTCGAACCTGTTCCTCGGCTCCGGCCTGTTCGACAAGAAGCGGCTCGACGACGCCGGCGTTCGCGTCGCGCTCGCCACCGACGTCGGCGGCGGCACCAGCTACTCCATGCTGCAGACCGCCAACGAGGCCTACAAGGTCCTGCAAATGAACGGCCAGTCCTGGCCCGCGACGCAGGCCTTCTATCAAATGACGCTCGGCAACGCCCGCGCGCTCGGCCTGCAAAGCCGCATCGGTTCGATCGAGCCAACCCGCGAGGCCGATCTCGTGGTGCTCGACTCGCGCGCGACGCCGGCGATGGCCCATCGCATGGAGGCGGTCGAGGGCGATCTCAGCGAGGAGCTGTTCGTGCTGATGACGATGGGGGATGATCGGGCGGTGAGCGAGACTTATGTGGGGGGAAGGGCGGTGAAGGCGGGGGTCGCAAGCTGAAAGCGGGCGCGACAAATAGGGAAATATGCGCCTGCCGCCGTAATGGCGTCATCGTAATGGTAAATCCTTCGTCGTAGCTTGCGGAGCGAAAGAGGCGTCGAAGAGCTCAGGACACGATGACAAAGCGTCTCAGCAAAGAGCGGTTTGATCTATTCGCGATCGGCACTCGCCTGTCACCCACGCAGCTCCTCGCAGAAGAGCTGTCCTACTGGTCTGATCTGGATGAAAACGTCATAGGGATCGTTTTTCGTGATCGGACAGACGACGACTTTGGTTGGGCTCTTTTGGTGCGGGACCGTCTTGGTCGGTTCCGAGGCGTAGACCTCGATGTCAGTTTAAAAAGCGAGCGTCGGGCCGAGGTCGGTCTCAGGGTGAAGATCGCGGACGTGAGCAGGACCGCCGATCTGGCGGACCTCGGCGTTCAAGGTGACGAGACCAACACGGCGGTCGACCTGCTGACGGTGCTCCCCGGCACGCGACCCGATCAGTTGCACCCGTACTTCGTCGAATTGCTCGAGCGGCCGGGGCGAGCGCCCGCTCGGGCGGTGTTGCGCGAGATCGGCCCATGGCTGACCGCGGCCGACCCGCATTTCGTGAAGGAGTTCCAACGGCACCAGTTCGATCAGCGACTTTGGGAGTTGTATCTTTGGGCCGCCTTCCGGGAGGGCGGCTACGACGTGGCTCACCGAGAGGCCCCTGACTTCCGCGTTAGCGCTCCAGGCACCGCATTCGGGGTCGAGGCGACAACCGTGGCGCCGTCGAAGGACGGCGTGCTGGCGCAACACCCCAATCCGCAAACCCCAGAAGAGCTTGCCGCCTTCCTCGCCGACTACATGCCGATCAAGTACGGCAACTCCCTCACAAAGAAGCTCAACCGGCGGTCTGCCGCCGGCAAGGCGTATTGGGAAGAGGACGAGGTCGCCGGATTGCCTTTCGTAATCGCGCTGGCCGATTTCCACAAACCCGCCTCCGAGGATGAACCTGGTTCGATGACCTACACCCAGTCGGCGATCTGGCCTTACCTGTACGGGTTCACAACCGATTGGGAAATGGTGGACGGAAAACTTGTGATCACCAAGCGGGACCTCGCGAGCCATACCTTCAAAGGGAAGACGATCGAGTCCGGCTTCTTCAGCCTGCCCGGTGCCGAGAACGTGTCGGCGGTCCTGTTCTCGAATGCCGGCACGCTGGCGAAGTTTGATCGAATGGGGGTCCTCGCCGGCTACCGCCCGCCGAACCACCGCTATTTGCGCGCGGGTTTTCGATACGATCCGGACCCGAACGCCTACATGGGTAAGTGGTTCGTCGAAGAGATAGGGACTGCGGGCTATTCCGAGGGATGGGCAGACGAGCTGCAGGTGTTCCACAATCCCAGGGCCCTGCGCCCACTTCCGAGCGAATGCTTCGGCCCTCTGAACCAGCACTTTTTTGTAGACGGACAGATGGTGACATATTGCGGCACCAACGCGGTCCTGTCGTCTTACACTATGATCTTGCAGATGACGGGTAGCGACGACGGGGGAGCAAAGGCCGCGAGTTTTTAATTACGGTGTCGTCATGCGAAATGCTATTAATCCACGCCGCCTTCTGCTAGCAGTTCCGTCAGTCGGTCCCGCCGACCCACCGCGCCGTCGGCCTCAAGGCGGCCAAGACATCCGAGCCGAAGGGCTGTCAAGGGCGCGCTCATAGGGCGTCGAGAGACGCCCGTCTTTCGACAGGCTATGCGCGCGCCGCCGCAGGCGGGCTTCGCCCCTTGACAGCCCTTCGGCTTCGGAGGGAAGAGGCTTCCATCGGACGAATGCTTCGCATTCGCCTTGAGAGCTCGACGGCGCTCCCCGCCAAGCCGGCGCCGCCAATGATGCAATGCGTATCCTTTCCCCGCAATCGCGCCCTGGAGGCAGTGCGTCATGGAGCCGAGCGAGACCGACAGCGTAGTCCTGCATGCCTCCGGCAGGTGGTTCAACAAGGTCGATCTGCGCCGCGGGGAGGCGCCGTGGATCACAATTCCCCACAGGGGCAAAGGTTTCTCGCTCAATGGGAAGGACTACACCGTCACGCGACGTGGCATCGTCGCGACTTTCGAGCTTAGCCATGCCGGCGAATCGATTTTGGTGGCGAAGGGCCGAGCTGGCCTCTCCGCGATGTCGTTCGAGTTCGACTATGCCGGGAAGAAATGGACGATGAAGAAAACCGGAGCTTTATCGTCCGGCGTAATTTTGGAATGCGCCGGCCGGATCGTCGGCGAGTTCAAACCACCCGGCGGGTTCTATTTCGGGACGAGACTCGACATTCGGCTGCCCAGAGAATTGCCCGATGAAATCCAGGTCCTTCTGATTTGGATTTACTTGAATACGTTCGGCGGGGAGGGCTCGTCCGCCTGATGCGCATTTACGGCGACAGGCGCTCAAACGCCGATTTCTCTTTCTTCGCCGGAACTGCGGCGACGGCTGGCGAACGTCTTTCAATCCGGCCCATCCGGAGATGGTCGCCCCCTCCCGCCGACCCACCGCGCCGCCGCCGTCCTCGCGCAAGAGTCTCATTCACGGCTGTAGGCTTTGAACGTGAGGAATGCGCCAAGCAATAAAATCACAACCGCAACTATGGGCATGACCCCGGCGGTTTGAACGGTTGTCGCCGCGATTTCAGCGAGCCGCGTCGGGAAAAGTATTCGTGAAAGGCCGCTGACGACTGTAAGCCAGCCGAGCATGGTCACCACCACCGGCCAGCCGCCCGTCCATCGATTGTGAAAACGCACGATCGCAAGTCCCGCAACGAATATGGGATAACCCGTCACGAAGATGAGCGCCGGGTCATGGAAGCCCCGTTCGACCATGGCCGGCCAAGCCTCAAGGTTGAAAAAGATCGAGGCGGCGCTTGCAATGAGAGTGGGACCGATCAGGGCCGCGATCGTCTTCGAGGTCGCCATGACGCGATCCTTCCTATCGAACCGTTCCAAGCGCATGTTTTCGGGAAAGTGACCCACGCGAAGAGTGCCATATGTCCCGGGCGATTGCACGTGGCGCGTTTTTCTTGATTACGGCGACGGGCGCTCATTTCCCCTTTTATCCTGGCGAGCAGTTCTGCCGGCCCGCCTCTCGCCGACCCACCGCGCCGTCGACCTCTTGGAGGCTAAAACTTCCGAAGCCGAAGGGCTGTCAAGGGCGCGCAATTCGCGCGCCGCCGCAGGCGGGCTTCGCCCCTTGACAGCCCTTCGGCTTCGGAAGGAAGACGCTTCCATGAGGTCGACGGCGCTCTTTGCCGAAGCGCGGCGAATGCCGCCTCCGACGCGAGCGCGGACTGAACGACAAGCCCGGCGATGAGGCGTCGCTGATTGAGCGTGTCTCACTTTCGGGGCGCGCTCCAGCATCACGTCCGCTTGGAGCACGACGTGTTTAAGTGGAATCATCTTAGGCGTCATCGCGAGCGAAGCGTGGCGATCCAGAGATCGCGACGCCTGCCAGTTTGTCCGCCGAGCGCGCTCGCGGATGTCGCGGGCGATGCGAAATCTATCAGCAATCCCCTCGATCGCTGGATCGCCGCGCTTCGCTCGCGATGACGGCCGTGGTGGATATGCCTAAAGACAACGCGCTCCAGCGCCCTAACTCTTGCCGGCGTGCGCGCCGTGCTGCGCCGCCATTGCGGCGGCCGTCTGATCGAGATTGTCGACGGTCTGGGTGAAGTCGGCGAAGTCGGCCGCGCCGCTGGTCTTCTGGGGGTCGCTCGATTGCGCCGCGGGGGCGGCGCCGGCCTCGGGCGCCGCGAGGCCGGCGAGAACCTTAGCGATAATGGGGACCGCGAATATCATCTCAGCTTCCTCTTATGTCGCAGGGCGGGTCGGAGCGGGCGGCGGCGGACGACTTCCCCCTCGACCCGTTCCGTAAGCAGCGCGACTTGACGCATGATTGCCTGATATGACGGCGTTAGCTTGCGCGAGCGTGTCTTCGCTCAGCGAGGCCGCTCCGGCGCGGGGCGGCCGACGCTTTGGGCTTACGGCGACGGCTCACGAGACGCGCGCCATGGCCACGCGTACAGCGCGGCGGAACTTCCCCCTCCCGCCGACCCGCCGCGCCGTCGACATCGATGATTGCGACCGATGCGCGTCATGCCCGGCCTTGTGCCGGGCATCCACGCCGTGACGCAGCGGCCAATCTTGCGGGCTATTTGCAACGGCGCCGCGTGGATGGCCGGGACAAGCCCGGCCATGACGGTATTGGGCTTCGAGAGCTTCCTTCCATGACTCGCCCTCACTGAATCTTGCGATTACGCCGCCGCCTTGCGCCCCCAGCGCCGCGCGCGCCGGCTCGCCCTTTGCTCCGGCGTTTCCTCGGGCGGCGCGTTGGGATCGAGCTGGGGCAGGGCGTTCATCACGCGCTCGGGCGGGAAGATGACGATCACTTCGGTGCCCTCGCGCAGCTTGGAGAGAAGACGGAACTCGCCGCCGTGCAGCTCGACCAGCCCCTTGACGATGGGCAGGCCGAGGCCGGTGCCCTCGTCGGCGTTCTTCTGCGCCAGGGCGCCGCGCCCGAAGGAGGCGAGCACGATCGGAATCTCGTCCTCGGCGATGCCGGGTCCGGTGTCGCGGATCGACAGATATTGCCCGCCCGAACTCGTCCATCCCACCTTGATGGTGATCGAACCGCCCTGCGGCGTGAACTTGATGGCGTTGCTCAAGAGGTTCAGCGTCACCTGGCGCACGGCGCGCTCGTCCGCCCAGATGCGCGGCAGGTCGGTGTCGAGCTGCTCGACCACCGAGATGTTGCGGCTCTTGGCCCGCATCGACAGCAGGTGGCGGCATTCCTCGACGACGCCGGGCAGCGAGACGGATTCTTCCTTCAGTTCGTAGCGCCCCGCTTCGACGCGCGACAGGTCGAGGATTTCGTTGATGAGCATCAGCAGGTGCTGGCCGCTCGAATGGATGTCGTTGGAGTAATCCTTGTAGGCGGGCACGGCGTGAGCGCCGAACAACTCCGCTTTCATGACCTCGGAAAAACCGAGGATCGCGTTGAGCGGCGTGCGCAATTCGTGGCTCATCGTCGCCAGGAAGCGCGACTTGGCGAGATTGGCGCTTTCGGCGCGCCGCCGCGCCACGTCGGAATTGAGGTTGGCCTGTTCGAGTTCGGCGATCAGCGCGTCCTTCTCCGCCTGAAACGACAGACCGGCCAGCGAGGTCCGGTGCAGGCGATTGGCGAGGATGACGAAATAGACGAGGATGCCGACGCAGAGCGCCGACAACATGAACGCTTCCTCGCGCGTCGCCGGCCCCAGGACGTAAACGATCGCGATCGTCATCGGCGCCAGGCCGCCGGCGACGGCCATGGGGATCGCGGACGCCACCATCGCGGTCATGCCCGCGACCAGCAACAGAACGACCAGCACGAAAGTGCGCGCGTTCGGATCGGGCGATTGCAGCAGGAGAACGACGATCAGCGCCCACGAGGAGCCGGCGAAAGTTTCCGCGGCGATGAACTTGCGCCGCCAGGAGTTGGAAGTCTTTTCCGCGTCGGGCGAATCGAGGAAGGCGACGCCGAGCCCGTAGCGCACGGCGAGCGCCGCGGCGAGCAGGCCGCCCCAAACCATGATGTGGGCCAGGGAAACCCAGAGGCAGGCCGTGAAGCCGACCGCGACCACGACAAGCGCGATCGCGGGCGTCGCGCTCATCGCGCTATGCGCGAAGAGCCGGGCGAGAGAGGCGTATTGTCCGGAAGAATCGACGGAATTGCTGGTGAGCGATTGACGCGCGTGCTTGAGCTTGATCGTCATCTTGCGTCGGCGCGCCGCCGCAGTCGGGTCGCCGCCGCGGCCCCTGTCGATCTTCTCCGCCGAAACTTCACTCATGACCGCCCGACAAACGCACGCTAACGACGACGCCGATCATGACGATTAATCCTTAACGAGCGCCTACAAAATTAGCGGAAATGCGAGCATAAGCGAGTTCATTTCTGTTAACATTTCGGCCATCCCGACCGGCCTCGAGCGGCGCGCGGCGGGGAGGAACGGCGACTCGTGAAGCTTTACAATTCCAATCTGGCGCCCAATCCGCGCCGCGTGCGAATCTTCCTGGCGGAAAAGGGCGTCACGGCGCCGACGGTCGATGTCGACCTCGCGCGCCTGGAGCAAAAATCCCAAGCCTTTTCCGCGCTCAATCCCTTCCAGGGCGTCCCGGCGCTCGAACTCGACGACGGAACGATCATCGCCGAATCGGTGGCGATTTGCCGCTATATCGAGGAATTGCATCCCGACCCGCCGCTGTTCGGCGTCGGCGCCCTGGAGCGCGCGATGGTCGAAATGTGGCAGCGGCGTCTGGAATTGCACCTCTTTTTTCCCATCGCCCAGGCCTTTCGCCATTCCCATCCCGCGATGAAGGCGATGGAGACGCCGCAAATCGCGCAATGGGCGGAAGTTAACAAAGGGCGCGCCCTCGCCGCGATCGCGCGCGTCGACGAAGCCTTGGGCGAGCGCCCGTTCATCGCGGGCGAGCGGTTCAGCATCGCTGACATCACCGGGCTCGTCGCGCTCGACTTCACGCGACCGGCGCGCATTGCGATTCCCGACGAATTTACGCATCTCAGGCGTTGGCGCGACGCCTTGGCCGCCCGTCCGAGCGCCAAGGCCTGACGCGCGCCGGCCGCCTTGTGCGAAGCGAAGCGGCGCGGCGCAAGCGGAGGGCTTCGGCCCTCGCTCACTTTTCCAGGCGCGCGATCAGGCTCGAAGTGTCCCAGCGTCCGCCGCCCATCGCCTGGACCTCGGAATAGAATTGATCGACGAGCGCCGCGACCGGCAGATGCGCGCCGTTGCGCCGCGCTTCGTCGAGGCAGATCGCCAGATCCTTGCGCATCCAATCGACGGCGAAGCCGAAGTCGAACTCGCCGGCGATCATCGTCTTGTGACGATTGTCCATCTGCCAGGATTGCGCCGCGCCCTTGGAAATGACTTCGATCACGAGCTGCCGGTCGAGGCCGGCGCGCGCGGCGAAATGCAGTCCCTCGGCGAGCCCCTGCACAAGGCCGGCGATGCAGAGCTGATTGACCATCTTGGTCAACTGCCCGGCGCCGACTCCGCCCATCAGGCGGCAGGCGCGCGCGTAAGCGGCGATCGCCGGCTCGACCTTGGCGTAGGCCGCTTCGTCGCCGCCGCACATCACCGTCAGCGCCCCGTTCTCGGCGCCCGCCTGTCCGCCCGAAACCGGCGCGTCGACGAAGCTGAGGCCAAGGCGGCTCGCCTCACGCGAAAGCTCCCGCGCCACGTCGGCCGAAGCGGTGGTGTGGTCGACGAAGACGGCGCCGCGCTTCATGCCGGCGAAGGCGCCGTCGGGCCCGAGCGCGACCGCGCGCAGATCGTCGTCGTTGCCGACGCAGGCGAAGACGAAATCGCGGTCCTTGGCCGCCTCGCGCGGTGTCGGCGCGCTGGCCCCGCCATGTTCGGCGACCCACTTCTGCGCCTTCGCCGCCGTCCTGTTGTAGACGACGACGCCATGGCCGCGGGCTTTCAAGTGGCCCGCCATCGGATAGCCCATCACCCCCAACCCCAGAAATGCGACTTCGCTCAATTCTCTCTCCTCACGTGTCGACGGCGCGCCGCGCCTGGTCGGCTCTATAGCGCGGATCGCTCATTCGCGCTGCTGGCGGGCTGAAAGCGGCGAGCCCTTGCCCTTGGCGGCTTTGCAGGCGCCGTGGCTGCTGCGCAAGATCGCCACCGACGCGCTCGACCGCGCCGCCGGCAAGAGACATCGCCGCCGGCAATCTGTGATGAGTCACAGCGAAGAGCAACGAAGTTCAATATTTCGTATAACTTTTCTCTTCGACAATGTCCGATCTGAGAAGATCGTTGATTTCCCTTTTTATCGCAGCTCTTTCATCGTTTCGCGTATAGACAGATCGCGCGAGTGCGATGAATTGATTATCGAATTCCTGCTTCGCCTCCTTCTCGCGAATATCGTCCTCGATTGCCCACAGCGCGTCATTTACAACTCGAAGACGATGTTTCAGATCAGAAAGCCGGGCGTTATTCGCCAAATAAACGTCGGCGGCCGAAGAAAGTAACGAAAGCTCCTTTCGCACATTGGCCAAAGCGTCTGCGCCAGACAGCTTCGTATTTTTGATCTCGAGAATCGTGATTTTGTCGATAACTTCTCCCCAAGACACCGGCAAATACGGCGTTGGCGGGGAAACAGGATTGGTCATGCTCACGGACCTATACGTTCAAAAGGGATTTCAATTCTTTTTCAATTTCGGCGAACGCGCTCCTCCAGTCCCCGCGAACGGATTGGCGAAACAGCCGCATCGTCGGATACCAAGGGCTATCCGAACGGTCCAGCATCCATCGCCAATCGGGTACGTGCTTCAGCGCGACCCAGGTCGGCGCGCCGAGCGCTCCGGCCAGATGCGCCACGGAGGTATCGGAGGTGATCACGAGATCGCAGATCTTCATAACCGCCGCCGTGTCAAGGAATGCGTCGGGTCCGGCGTCGAATTCCTCGCCGAGGGTTTCCACACGCATTCCCATTGGGAGCGGTTGCTTTGGGGAGCATCAGTTCAATGATGCCGTGCGCCAGTCTCTGCAGCGGAAATTGAGGGCCGCGATTCCGTTTCAATGTCGATCTCCAATTCGAGCGCGGAAACGAACCGCAGCGCAAAATGCGAGTCCATCCAAATTGCAAGTCGCCGAAAGCGATGCAAGCGTCGGCGACGACGGCGCCCGCTTCCTTGGATGAATCATCCCAGCCGCGCCTTAGCCGCCGCAAAATCTTCGGGGCTGTTGAGATTGGCGAAGGCGTCGTCGGCGTCGGCCGGCGCGAAGAAGACGCGGGCCGCGCCGAGGCGCGCCATCACGCGGCGCGGGCTCGCGTCGCCGCGCGCGATTTCCGCCGCGATTTCCCTTGCCGCGCGGTCGCGCCACAGCGCGAACATCGGTTCGAGGCCGCGCGGGCTCTCGGCGACCGCTACGGGCGCGCCGCTCGCCGCCATCGCCGCAACGAGCCGCGCCACGAGGTCGAGCGGCAGGAACGGCGCGTCGCACGGCGCGGTTGCGAGCAGCGAAAACCCTCGCCGCCGGGCGAAAGCAATGGCGGCGCTGACGCCGCGGAGCGGCCCGGCGAGGTCCGCTCCGGCCCCGTCGGCGACGACGACGCAATCGAAGCCGCCGAATCGCGCGGCGTCGCCGTTGGCGTTGATGAAGAGCTCGGCGACCTGCGGGCGCAGGCGCTCCACGACATGGGCGACGAGCGGACGCCCGGCGAGCGGAAGCAGCGCCTTTTCCGCGCCCATGCGCGTCGAGCGCCCGCCCGCGAGCACGACGCCGGCGATTGGCTCGCGTTGGATCGGACTTCTCCTCAAACCCGCGTGAAGGCCGCGCCGAAACCGCGTTGGCGCCGCAATTTCGCACGCAACTGTGTTATAGCCCAAAGTCCTTCGGCGATTAAACCGGCGCAACGCGCAATGTTTGGACTTAGGCGATCGGGAGGATGACGAGATGGCGGCTGGACGTCGGCAATTCATCACGGGGCTCGGAATCGCCGCGGCCGGCGTCGGGCTGGCGAAGCCCGCCCTCGCCGATTCCGCGCCCGACGTGCAATGGCGGATGACGTCGAGTTTTCAGCCTCCGCTCGATCTCATCTACGGCGGCGGCGAAACGCTCGCTCGCGCGCTCGCCGATCTCACCGACGGTCATTTCACGCTTCGCATCGCGCCGGCCGGCGAAATCGCGCCCGCGCTGGAAGCGCTCGACGCGGTCGCCGACGGCAAGGCCGATTGCGCGCACACCGCGCTCGCCTACTACTGGAACAAGGATCCCAGCTTCGTCTTCGCCTCGTCAACGCCGTTCGGCATGAACGCGCGCCAGCACGCCGCCTGGCTGCAGGAAGGCGGCGGCGGCGACCTCATCGACGAGTTCCTCGCCGAGCGCAACGTTTTCGCCCTTCCCGCCGGCAACACCGGCGGGCAGATGGCGGGCTGGTTCCGCAAGGAAATTCACGGCCCCGGCGATTTCTCCGGGCTCAAGATGCGTATCGGCGGCTTCGCCGGCAAGGTGTTCCAGACCCTGGGCGCCGAGCCCGTGACGATTCCCAAGGACGCGGTCTACGCCGCCCTCGAATCGGGCGCGCTCGACGCGTTCGAATGGGTCGGGCCCTACGACGACGAGAAATTCGGCGAGCGCAAGGACGCGCCCAAGGATGCGCCCAAGCCGGTCATTTCGAAGGTCGCGCCCAACTATTATTACCCCGGCTGGTGGAAGGGCGGGATGCAGTTGCATCTCGTCGTCGCCAAGGACAAGTTCGAGGCGTTGCCGAAGGCCTATCAGGCGGCGTTGCGCGCGGCGGCCGCGATCGCCAACGCCTCGGTCCTCGCCAAATACGACGCCGCCAATCCCGCCGCGTTGAAGCGCCTCGTCGTCGGCGGCGCGCAGCTGCGCCTCTTCCCGCAGGACGCGCTCGAGGCTTGCTACAAAACCGCCAACGATCTCTACGCGCAGCTCGGCGCCGACAATCCTAAGTTCAAGAAAATCGCCGATTCCTACATGGCTTTCCGCGCCGACGAATATCTGTGGTGGCAGGTGGCGGAATATTCCTTCGACAATTTCATGATCCGCGAGCGGCGCAGCAAATCCTAGCCGCGCCGCCCTGTCGCGCCGGAGGCCTTCACGCCGCGACGCTGTCCTCGTAATCGGCCGGCGCGGTTTCGTCCGGGGCGCTCGAACGCCAGACAAGGGACAGGAGCGTCGCCACGATGACGTTGACGATGACCGCGGTCAGGCCGTTGTAGGCGGCGAAGCCGAGGCCGAGATCGACGTGGCCGATCAGCGGAACGTCCCAGTTCAGCGCGTGGACGGGAACCCAGGCTTTTTCGCCCCAGGCCAGCGACGTGCCGACGATCATGCCCGCCGCCCAGCCGCCCAGCAGCGCCGGCCCGCTGAACCAGCGGGTGTAGAGGCCGAAGATCATCGCGGGGAAGATCTGCACCATCCACACGCCGCCGAGCAGTTGCAGATCGAGCGCGAATTGCGTCGGCATGAAGAAGATCACCAGCAGCGCGCCGACTTTGACGATCAGCGAAACGAGCTTGGCGATCACCGATTCCTCGCGGGGCGTCATCTCGGGATGGATGAAGGGCTTCCAGATGTTGCGGGTGAACGTGTTGGCGGCGCCGATCGACATCACCGCGGCGGGAACGAGCGCGCCGAGCGCGATCGCCGCGAAGCAGAATCCGGCGAACCAATCGGGGAAGGCCCAGAGCACGAGCTGCGGCACCGCGTCCTGCGGCGAGGCGACCTTGACGCCCGCGGCGAGCGCCATCACGCCAAGCAGCGCGACGAGGCCGAGCACGAACGAATAGGCCGGCAGCGTCATGGTGTTGAAACGGATCGCCCGGCCGCTCGAGGCGGCGAGCGTTCCCGTGAGCGCGTGCGGGTACATGAACAGCGCCATCGCCGAGCCGATCGCCAGGGTAATGTACGGACCGACTTGCCCAGGCGTCAGCGTCAAGCCGGCGGCGAGCTTCGGATTGACGGCGACCTTGGCCGCGTAGGCTTTGCCCGCCGCCGCGAAGATCGCGCCGAAACCGCCGAGCTCGTAAGGGATGACGACGATCGCCGCGATGATGAAGATGTAGATCATCGCGTCCTTGACGAAGGCGATCATCGCCGGCGCGCGCAGGCCGCTCTTGTAGGTGTAGAGCGCGAGAATCACGAAAGCGATGGTGATCGGCGCGTGCTGCATCATGCCTTCGCCGGAAAATCCGAGCGCGAGGATCACCTTCTCCAGGCCGACGAGCTGCAACGCGATATAGGGCATGGTGGCGAGGATGCCGGTGGCCGCGACCGCCAGCTCGAGCCAGCCGTTTCCGTAACGGCCGAGCACGAAGTCGCCGGCCGTCATGTAGCCGTGCTTGTGCGAGACCGCCCACAGACGCGGCAACGCGAGATAAAGGAAGGGATAGATGATGATGGTATAAGGGACGGCGAAGAAACCGTAGGCGCCGATGGCGAACACGACCGCGGGAATGGCGATCACGGTATAGGCGGTGTAGAGGTCGCCGCCGAGCAGGAACCAGGTGATCCAGGGGCCGAAGCGCCGCCCCCCTAAGCCCCATTCATTGATGTGGTCGAGGTCGGCCGCCTTCCAGCGCGAGGCGAGAAAGCCGAGTACGGTGACGAGCGCGAAGAAGAAGACGAAGATAGTCGCCGCGACGACGTTGAGACGCTCGAACATGCTCACGCCTTCCCGACGCGGTCGGCGGCGTAGATCGCGAGCGCGGAAACCGGGACGAGCAGCAGCTGGAACCAGTAAAAGAACGGCACGCCGAAAAGCTCGGGGCTCGTCGAATTATAGAGCGGCGTCCATAGCGCGATCACGCACGGGATCAGCAGCAACAGATATTTCATCGGTTTCCCCCCGGATGGCGCTCGGCGCGGACGCGGCCGCGTCGTTCGCCGCGGGCCTCGGCGAGGCTTAGCGAGATTCGCCGCGACGGTCGAGGGGCGTCGGCGCCTCGCGGCGTCATGGCGACGAGGCCGAGGCCGCGCCTAGGGCGAGCGCAAAGCGCCACACTGGCGACAGCCTCGCCGGGAAGCGCGGCGAGATTCTCGCTCACGGCCCGACGCGACGAGAACGCCCCTAAAATCGAAGGTCCTTGGCGGCGCGATCGGTTTGACAGGCAATATGTTATAACATAACATGAATAACGTTATAACATGTCAGTCAGCGCGCAAAAGCGTCTGCGTGCGGCGCTCGTTCGACAGTGGGGGTGAAAATGCGGTCTCCGGTTCGGCACGTTGCGGCTCTTTGCCTTTCGGTTGCAGTTTCTGCGGGCTTGCGCGGCGTTTCGATCGCGCAGACCAACCTGCCCGAAGTCACCGTCACCCAACCCTCGCCCGTCCCGCCCCATCCCAAGGCGGTCAAACAGACCGCCCGGCGACGCGCGCCGGGCGCCGCGACCGCTCGGCAGGCCGCGCCGGCGCCGCCGCAAACCGGCGAGGCCACGCCTGGCGCGCCGGCGCGGCAGCTTGCGGCCAAGACCACGGCCCTCGACCAGACGCGCGGCAATATCTTGCCGCGGATCGGCGCGAACGCCTACGACCTCGGGCAAGCGACCGTCGCCGCCTTGCCGCAAGGCGACGACGCGCCGATCGAAAAGGTCCTGTTGCAAACCCCGGGGTTTTCGCAGGATTCGGCGGCGAGCGGCGCCCTGCATTTGCGCAATGAACACGCCAACGTTCAATATCGCATCGACGGCGTCCTTTTGCCCGATGGCGTCACGGGCTTCGGTCAGGTTCTCGACAGCGGCCTGATCGGCAATATCGGGGTCATCGACGGCGCGCTTCCCGCCCAATATGGGCTGCATACATCCGGGATCGTCGACATCACGACGAAGAGCGGCGCCTTCGACGGCGGCGGCGCAGTCAGCATCTACGGCGGCAGCCGCCAAACGATAACGCCGAGCGTCGAATACGGCGGCACGATCGGCAATACGCAGTATTTTTTCGCCGGCCGCTATTTCGGCAGCAACGAGGGCATCGAGAATCCGACCTCGAGCGTCAACGCCATTCACGATCACTCCGATCAGGGCAAATTCTTCGGTTACGTTTCAAGCGTCTTTGGCGACGGCGCGCGGTTCACCCTCATTACGGGCGCCGCGGACGGCGTGTATCAAATTCCCAACAATCCCAATCAGCCGCAAGCGTTCCCGCTTCCGGGATATGCGAATTTCAACTCCTCCCAGATCAACGAGAATCAGTACGAGCAAAACTATTTCACCCTGGCCGCCTTGCAACAAACGGTGGGGAACGTCGACTACCAGATTTCCGCCTTTTCGCGATACAGCTCGCTTCGCTTCGATCCCGATCCGATCGGCGATCTCATCTTCAACGGCGTCGCCTCCACCGTCGTACGAAATAGCTTCCTCAACGGCGTTCAGGGCGACGCGGCCGTTCGGCTCAATGACGCGCACACGTTGCGCATCGGCTTCAGCGGCAGCGGCGAACAAACGCTCGCCAGCGACGCCTCGGTCGTCTTTCCCGTCGACGGTTCCGGCACTGTCAATGGTCCCCCCTTCGCGACGCCGACCGATGCGAGTTCGCGGACGGGTTGGCTGCTCGGCGTCTACGCGCAGGACGAATGGAAGATCGCCAACAAGCTGACGCTGAACGCGGGCCTGCGATTCGACCAGATGTACGAGTACGTCGACGCCAATCAGCTGAGCCCCCGCGCCAGCCTGACGTATACGCCGACGGACAGCACGACGCTTCACGCCGGCTACGCCCGCTATTTCACGCCGCCCGAGATGGCGCTCGCCGCGCCGACCAATCTGGCCGAGTTCGCCGGCACCACGCAGCAGCCGACGGTCAACCTCGACAGCCCGGTCGAGCCGGAACGGTCGAACGTCTTCGACGTCGGCGTCGACCAAAAGCTGGGGCATGGCCTCACGGCCGGCCTCGACGCCTACTACAAGAGAGCGACCGACTTGCTCGACGATGGGCAGTTCGGCCAAGCCAACACGTTGACCGCGTTCAACTACGCCAAGGGATGGAACGAAGGCGTCGAGGGCAAGTTCAACTACCAAGCCGGCGATTTCTCGGCCTACGGCAATCTCGCCTGGGGCCACCAATACGCCACCGACTTCGTCTCGAACCAGTTCCTCATCGACTCGGCGACCTACGACTATGCGCTAACGCATTATATCCCGACCGACCATTCGCAAGTCTGGACCGGGTCGGCCGGCGCGACGTACCTTTGGATGGGCACGCGATTCGGCGCCGACCTCATTTTTGGCAGCGGCCTGCGCGCCGGATTCGCCAACCTCGAGACGGTTCCCGCCTACTCCCAAGTCAATCTCGGCCTGTCGCGCGAATTCAAATGGTCGCCGAATTACAAGCCTCTGACCGTGCGCTTCGACATCGTGAACGTGCTGGATTCGACTTACGTGATTCGAGACGGGACCGGCATCGGCGTCTTCGCCCCGCAATATGGGCCGCGACGCGGCTTCTTCCTCGGGCTTTCGCAGGCGTTGTGACGGCGCGCCGGCGCCGAAGCCGTCCGCGTCCTCATCATTGGGGGAGAGGGCGAGTCATCGACGGCTCGCCTGCGCATTCATCGCAGTCTCGCCCTAGGAATCGAATGGGATGACGATGATCGCAAGAATTTCCAGAACCGCCGCGGGGCTCGTCGTGGCGATCGCCTTTCTCGGCGCGCTAACCCTCGCGAGCGATGCGCAAATCGGGCCGCCGGCGGATGCCGCGGCTGGCGTCGCCGCGCCTGACAAGAACGTGAGCGCCACGGCAAAGCCGCCGGACGCCGCCTCCGAGCCGATGACGGCCCCGTCGCTGGCGCCGATGTCGTTGTTGCCTAAAGACCTGTCGCCGTGGGGCATGTTTTCGACCGCCACCTTTGTCGTCAAGGCGGTGATGGTCTGTCTCGCGCTCGCCTCCGTCGCGACCTGGACGGCCGCCTTGGCCAAGGGCTTCGAGCTCATCATGACCAAGCGGGAATTGCGAAAGCAAATCGACGCCCTGGCGCAATCCGCCTCGCTCGCGGAGGCGGCCCGGCGCTTAGGGGGACGAAATATTCTAGAAATTCCCGCGCTGGCGGCGATCGGCGAACTCGAGATGTCCGGCGATCTATCCAACGTCGCCGGCGTCAAGGAGCGCATCGCCTCGCGGCTCGAGCGCCTCGAAGCGGCCGCCGGCCGTCGCATGACGCGCGGCACGGGCGTGCTGGCGACCACCGGGGCGATCGCGCCCTTCGTCGGCCTGTTCGGCACGGTATGGGGCATTATGAACAGTTTCATCGGCATATCCAAGCAGCACACGACCAATCTCGCCGTCGTCGCGCCGGGCATCGCCGAAGCCCTGCTCGCGACGGCGATGGGCCTTGTCGCCGCCATTCCGGCGGTGGTCGTGTACAACATGTTTTCGCGTTCGATCGCAGGCTATCGCGCGTTTTACGGCGACGGGACCGCGGAGATTCTTCGCTTGGCCAGCCGCGATCTCGATCGCTTCGCGCAGAAGACGTCGTCGCGGCTCGCCGCGAAAACAGCCTCTGCGGCGGAGTAGGCGATGAGCGTTCGTCTCGATCATGGCGAAAGCGATCTCAAGGAGACGCATGAGATCAACGTCACGCCCTTCATCGACGTCATCCTCGTGCTGCTGATCATCTTCATGATCGCGGCGCCGCTGGCGACCGTCGATGTTTCGGTCGATCTGCCCGCCTCCAACGCGCAGCCGCGGCAACGCCCGGAAAAGCCCTTGTTCGTCACGCTGAAGGCCGATCTCTCGCTGGCGATCGGCGACGATTCCGTTTCGCGCGACGCCCTCGGCGCGGCGCTCGATCGGGCGACCAACGGCGACAAGGAGCGACGCGTCTATCTCAGGGCGGACAGAAGCGTGGCCTATGGCGATCTGATGCAAGCGATGAACGGCCTGCGAGCCGCCGGCTATCTGAAACTGGCGCTGGTCGGCTTGGAATCGGACGCCGCGCGGTGACGGCGTCGATTCGAATCGCCGGCGATCGCGGAGGCGCCGGGCTCCTTCGCTGGGGCGTTTGCGGGTTCCTCGTTCTGGCCGCGCACGCTCTGGCGCTGGCTTCGCTTCGTCCCGATGTCGAAGACGCCGACGCCGACTCGGGCAGTCCCGTCGCCTTCATCGAGCTGGCGCCGATGGCGGTCGCTGCGCCCGCGCCGCCGAGCGATCTCGCGCCAGGCCCGGTCCAATCCGACAGCGAAGCCAACGACAGCGAAAGGCAAGTCTCCCCGCCCTCCGTTGAACGGCCCGAGGCCGAGCCGAAGACCGCGGCCCTCGATCCGCCGCCGCCCCTGGAGGCGCCGCAAAATCAAACGGCCGAAGCGCCCGCCGCGTCCGATCCCCCTCCGCCCGTCGAGACGCCTGCGCCGCCCCCGCAGCCGATCGCAGCGCAGGCGGACCCGCCCTCGGAGGTCTCCGTGCCCTCGGCGCCGCCGAGCGCGGCTGAAATCGCGCCGCAGCCGGCGGGCCCTGCGATCGGCCGCGTCGAGCCCGTGACGTCGCCGCGAACCGCGCGTTGGCAGCTCTCGCTGGTGGCTCATATCGAACGCTTCAAGCGCTATCCCAATCAAGGCGGAGGAAAGTTTGGCGTCGCCCGTCTCGCCTTCACGATCGATCGGCAGGGTCGCCTGCGCGACGTTCGCGTCGTCGGCGGCTCCGGCTCGCCAATTCTAGACGAAGAGGCGCTCGCGACGATCAAGCGCGCGGAGCCCTTCCCGGCGCCGCCCGATAGCGTCTCCGACGATGAACTCTCCTTCGTCCTGCCGATTCGCTATGCGCCGTCGGCGGAACGCTAGCGCACGGACTCAACGATAGCGGGTGGCCGATGCGGCGGCGCAGGCCGCGGCCGTCGACGATCTTGACTTCGTTCGCGCCGGGCCAATACTCGGCGGCGCAAGCGGGGGGCTCGATGCGGCGACGAACTTTTCTCATTCTTGCCGGCGCGAGGCTGCTCGCCTCTCCCGCGCTGGCCGCCGACGCGGCGCCGGCGGACATCGTCGCGTCGATCTATCGCGTCTACGCCGGGCCGAAAGGCGACTACAGCCAAGGCTCGATCGAGGACAAGCGCGTCGCGGCGACATTCACCGCCTCGCTGCGCAAGGCGCTGGCGGCGATGAACGCGCACTCCAAGAAGCTCAACGAACCGATTCTCGATTTCGATCCGGTCACCGATTCGCAGGACCCGATGGTCGAGCGGCTGTCGATCGCCCCGGAGAGCGACAGCGTCGTCGCCGCGACGTTCTTCAGCGGCGACGTCAAGCATGTCGTGCGTTACGTCTTCAAGCGCGAGAACGGCGCCTTGGGGATCGACGACATCAGCGGCGGCGAGGGCGACGGGAAATGGGACCTGCGCGAAATCATCAAGCCCGGCGCGAAGTAGGGGCGCGCTCTCAAGCAGCCCGCGTCGCGACCGGCGCTGGCGCGGCGTGGACCGCCTGGCTCGCGACGGGCCGCGCAAGCAGTCCGGGAACCAGCGCCTCCGCGGCGCAGGCGCCGGAAATGACGACCGCTTCGACGCCGGGGCCATGGGTCGCCGCGCCCGCGACGACGAGGCCGGGGATCGGGCTCTTGGCGCCCTTTGGGCGGGCGGACCGCGCGACGCCGTAGATTGCGCCCGCGCTCGCCAGATCGTAGCGCGCGTAAGTCACCGGGCTCGCCTCGGAGCGATAGACGATATGATCGGAGAGGCCGGGCAGGACCGCTTCGGCCGCCGCGATCAGCGAATCGCCGAGTGCGCGCTTGCGCTGTTCATATTCGCTGGAGAAGCGCCAGGCCTTCCAATCGTCGCCGCCACCGCCGGGGAACCATTCGCGCGCCTCGGCGTTCGTCAGCAGCTTGATGATTCCGACGGTCGAATGACCCGGCGGCGCGGCGCTGGGATCGACGTGAGAGAGAATTTCGACGCCGACGGAATTCTCGCCGTGCACATGGATCGCCGGCCGGCAATCCGGGACGTAGTCGACGCCGAGATGGACCATGAAAGCGGACGGCGCCGGCTCCGCCGCGCCGATGCGCGCGCGAAATTCCCTAGGCAGCAGCTGGGGATCGACGAGTTCGAGGAACGTGCGCTTCAAATCGGCGTTGGAGACGACGGCGCTCGCCGCGATGCGCGTCCCGTCGGCGAGCTCCAGTCCGGCGGCGCGGCCCCCATCGACGAGGATTCGAGCGACGCGCGTCTTCAATCGCACTTCTCCGCCGCGCGCCTCGATCGCCGCGACCAGCGCCTCGGCGAGCCGGCCGGAGCCGCCGGCGGGATAATAGCCGCCGTGAAAATAATAGCCGAACAGCGGAACCATTTGCGCGCAGGTGAGAACTTCCCGGCCGTCGCTGACGTAGCCGGTCAGCGCGCGGATCACGCGCCGCGCCTCGGGATCGCCGACATGGCGGGCGAGCAGTTCGTCGAACGGCCGCTGCATCCAGCGCACGGCCAGCGGCTGCTCGCGCACGAACGCCAGCATCGCCTCGACGTCGCCCGGCGATCCGGGAACGCCGCCGCGGCCGCGGCCCGTCGCCTGCATGCCGTCGAAGATCGCGCGGATTTCCGCGAACAGCGTCGCGAAGCCGGCGGCGTCGCCAGGAAATAGCCGCCCGAGCAGCGCGACATAGTCGCGCCAGTCGCGCGGCACGTCGATGGCGAGGCCGGGGAGCGAATAGGAATGGTCGAGGCGGCGCCAATCCAGGCTCTCGGCGACGCCGAGCCGCTGCAACGTCGAAGTGAGCGCGCCGCCGGGAAAGAGCCCGGAGAAATCATGCGGGCCGGCGTCGAAACGGTAGAGGCAGGGCTGCCCGAGATGGCGCGCTTTGCGCAGGAACGTATGGCAGAAGCCGCCCGGCGCGACATGGGCCTCGAAGACCGCGACCTTCAACCCGGAGTCGGCGAGCAGCGCCGCCGCGGTCAGTCCGCCGATTCCGGCGCCGATGACCGCCACGTCGACCGCATTCTCGGTCCTGGCGCCGCCGAGCTTGGGCGCCGGCCAGCGATAGGCTTCGGCCGCGTCGATCCGATGCTGCACCAGCGCGCGGATGAAGAATTTCGGGCCGAAGATCGAGACCAGAGCCCCGAAGGCGAAGATCCCGGTCGTGACCAGCGGTCCGGCGCGCAACGCGAGGACCAGCGCGTCGGCGAGGAACAAGACGCCCCAGAGGCCGGAAATGAGCATGTTGACGGCGAGAAAGAGCGGGCTCGCCGATTCCGCGGCGAAGGCGGCGCGCGAATAGTCGGCGGTCCACGGCCGTCCCAATGCGACGCTGACGAGCGCGGTGAGGCCGAGGCCGGCGAAGGACAGCCACAGCGCCGCGCCGTCAATGAGGCTCGGCGCCGCGAGGGCGAGGGCGCCCATGGCGAGAAAACTCGCGAGGCTCCCGACTTCCAGGATGAAGAACTCGCGCCGGCTCAAGCGCCAGGCGCCGAGCGCGATCGAGGCGGCGAGGCCGAGCGCGATCGCCGCGCCCGGCGTCGTGAAGCCGAGCAGGACCCAAAACACGATGAGCGGCGCCAGACCGAGATGGACGACGAGGAAGGTCTTCACGGCGTTCTCCGGAGGTGGAGCGAGGAAAAATTGGCGAGGCCTATGTTTACGCTGTAAACTACGGCATAATGTTATCCATGTCAACTTCCCAGCGATCGACTTACCATCACGGCCATCTTCGTCCCGCCCTCATCGAAGCCGCGCGCGCGCTGCTCGACGAGGGGGGGCCCGCGGCGGTGGGCCTGCGCGAGGCGGCGCGCCGCGTCGGCGTATCGCCGACCGCGACTTATCGGCATTTCCGCGACAAGGACGATCTGCTCGCCGCGGTGGCCGCCGAGGGGTTCCGCGAATTCGCCGCCGCGCTCGCCGAAGCCGGACGCCGCGGCGCGCCCCTTTCGGCGATGGGCGCGGCCTATGTGGATTTCGCGCTGGCGCGACCCGGCATGTTCCGGCTGATGTTCTCGCCGCTGATGGCCAAGCGCGAGCTTTATCCGGAACTGCAGACCGCCGCGGACGAGGCGTTCGCGCAGCTGCGCCACGGCGTCCAGTCGCAAGCGCCGGAGGCCGAGAATTTCGACGCCGCCGCCCTCGCCGCCTGGTCGCTGGTCCACGGCCTCTCCCATCTCATCCTCGACGGGGTGCTGCCCGCGGCGAGCGCCGAGGCCTTCAAGGGCGCGATCCTGACGCCGCCGGGGAAGACGCCCGGCGCGGGCCGCGCGCGGGATTCCTGACGCGGGGCGCTCTCCCCCTTTTTTCTTCGCCGCAATCGGCTTAGAAGGCGACCCGACGCAATCCCCTACATGCGCCCAGACCGGCGCCGGAGCAATTCATGGGCAAGCCGCGCACGCTTTACGACAAGATCTGGGACGACCACGTCATCGAGACTCAGGCCGAAGGCTCGTCGCTGCTCTATATCGACCGCCATCTCGTGCACGAAGTGACGAGCCCGCAGGCCTTCGAGGGACTGCGCATGAGCGGACGCAAGGTGCGCGCGCCGGAGAAGACGCTCGCCGTCGTCGATCACAACATCCAGACCACCGACCGCAGCCGCGGCATCGCCGATCCCGAGAGCCGGTTGCAGGTCGAGCAGCTCGCCGAGAACGCGCGCGAATTCGGCATCGAATATTACAACGAGTTCGATCGCCGCCAGGGCGTCGTCCACATCATCGGCCCGGAGCAGGGCTTCACGCTGCCGGGGACGACGATCGTGTGCGGCGACAGCCACACCTCGACGCACGGCGCCTTCGGCGCGCTCGCCCACGGCATCGGCACGTCGGAGGTCGAGCACGTGCTGGCGACGCAGACGCTCATCCAGTCCAAGGCCAAGAACATGCGCGTCACCGTCGACGGCGCGCTGAAGGACGGCGTCACTGCGAAAGATATCATCCTCGCCATCATCGGCGAGATCGGCACCGCGGGCGGCACCGGCCACGTCATCGAATATACCGGCGAGGCGATCCGCGCGCTGTCGATGGAAGGGCGCATGACCGTCTGCAACATGTCGATCGAGGGCGGCGCGCGCGCCGGCATGGTCGCGCCGGACGAGAAGACCTACGCCTATCTCAAGGATCGGCCGAAGTCGCCCAAGGGCGCGCTTTGGGATCAGGCTCAGCGCTATTGGGACACGCTTGCCACCGACGAAGGCGCGCATTTCGACGCCGAGGTGCGCCTCGACGCCGGCGCGCTGCCGCCCATCGTCTCCTGGGGCACCAGCCCGCAGGACGTCGTCGCGATCGGCGGCTCCGTGCCGCGCGTCGAGGATGGCGCCACCGAGCCGAAGCGCGCCTCGATCAAGCGCGCGCTCGACTATATGGGCCTTCGCGGCGGCGAAAAGATCACCGACATCGCGATCGACCGCGCGTTCATCGGCTCCTGCACCAACGGCCGCATCGAGGACTTGCGGGCGGCGGCGAAGATCGTCGAGGGGCGCCGCGTTTCCGAGCGCGTCGCTGCGATGGTCGTGCCGGGCTCGGGCCTCGTCAAGGCGCAGGCGGAGGCCGAGGGGTTAGACGCCATCTTCAAGGCGGCGGGCTTCGAATGGCGCGAGCCCGGCTGCTCGATGTGCTTGGCGATGAACCCCGACAAGCTCGCCCCCGGCGAGCGCTGCGCCTCGACCTCGAACCGCAATTTCGAGGGACGCCAGGGCTACAAGGGCCGCACCCATCTCGTCTCGCCGGCGATGGCGGCGGCGGCGGCGATCGCCGGGCGGTTCGTCGACGTCAGGGAATGGCGGTAGGCGCGATGTCAACGACGCTTCAGCTGCGCCTGGGCGCCGTTGGAGAGGCGCGCGAGCGCTATTGCGTCATGGCCGGGCTTGTCCCGGCCATCCACGCCGAGAGGCCCAGTCTCACTTGGCAAGGCTCGACGAGGCCGCCCCGCGTGGATGGCCGGGACAAGCCCGGCCATGACGGCGAACGGCGTTGGACGGGCGCAAGTCGATGAAAGTCGGCGATCTCCTCATCGACGAGAGCGAGATCGTCGAAAGCTTCGTGCGCTCCTCCGGCCCAGGCGGGCAGAACGTCAACAAGGTCGCGAGCGCGGTCGAGTTGCGCTTCGACGCGCGCCGTTCGCCGAGCCTGCCCAATGACGTCGCGACCAAGCTGATCAGGCTCGCCGGCTCGCGCGCGACGCAAGACGGCGTCATCGTCATTTTCGCCCAGCGCTTCTCCAGCCAGCCGCGCAATCGCGAGGACGCGCGCGAGCGGCTCGCCGCGCTTGTCCTGAAGGCGCAGGAGCGCGAAAAGCCGCGCCGAGCGACGAAGCCGACGAAAGCGTCGAAGACGCGACGGCTCGACGAAAAGAGCCGGCGCGGCGCGGTGAAGGCGCTGCGCGGGAAGGCGGGGGCGGATTAGCGCCGGCGCGATTGGAGGCGCGGCCGCCGGCCGCGTTCGGCGCGCAGCGCCGTGTTGACCCAACAGAGCCGACGGCGCGATCAGGCGCGGTCGGCGCCCGCGCCTACAGGCGCGCCCAACTTCCTCAACCACCCCCGCGCCTGCTTGCGCACATTCGCCGGCGCCGTGCCGCCGTAGGAGGTGCGGCTCTTCACCGAACGCTCGACGCCGAGCACGCCGAACACGTCCTCGGTGATGCGGCGCTCGACGCTCTGCATGTATTCGAGCTTCAGCTTCTCCAGCGCGACGCCGCGTTCGGCGGCGATGGCGACGATGCGGCCCGTCACGTGATGCGCCTCTCGGAACGGCATCTTCAACGTGCGCACCAGCCAGTCCGCGAGATCGGTCGCGGTGGAATAGCCGGCGCCGGCCGCCGCCTTCATGCGCTTGGCGTCGGGCGTGAGATCCCTCACCATGCCGGTCATGGCGGCGAGGCACAGCGAGAGCGTCTGGATCGCGTCGAAGGCGCCCTCCTTGTCCTCCTGCATGTCCTTGGAATAGGCGAGCGGCAGGCCCTTCATCACCGTGAGCAGGCCGACCAGCGCGCCGACGACGCGGCCCGTCTTGCCGCGCACCAATTCGGCCGCGTCGGGGTTGCGCTTCTGCGGCATGATCGAGGAGCCGGTCGAAAAGGCGTCGGAGAGTTTTACGAAGCCGAACTGCGGCGTCGTCCACAGCACGATCTCTTCGGCGAAACGCGAGAGATGGGTCGCGCAGATTGCTGTGGCGCTCAGCGTCTCCAGCGCGAAGTCGCGATCGGCGACGCTGTCGAGCGAATTGGCGGTCGGCCTGATGAAGCCGAGCGCCTCGGCCGTCATGTGCCGGTCGATCGGGAAGGAAGTGCCCGCGAGCGCCGCCGCGCCGAGCGGGCATTCGTCGAGCCGCGCGCGCGCGTCGGCGAGGCGCCCGCGATCCCGCGCCAGCATTTCGACATAGGCGAGCAGATGATGGCCGAAGGTCACCGGCTGCGCGGATTGCAGGTGGGTGAAGCCGGGCATGACCATGTCCGCGCATTCGAGCGCGCGCGTCGCGAGCGCGCGTTGCAGCTCGGCCATTTGCCCGTCGAGGGCGTCGATGGCGTCGCGCACCCAGAGCTTGAAATCGACCGCCACTTGATCGTTGCGCGAGCGCGCGGTGTGCAGCCGGCCCGCCGCGGGACCGACGATGTCGGCCAGGCGCTTCTCGACATTCATGTGGATGTCCTCGAGCGCGCGCGAGAAGGTGAAAACGCCCGCCTCGATTTCGCCCTTGACTTGGTCGAGACCTGCGGCGATGGCCTCGGCGTCGCCCGGGCTGACGATGCCTTGGGCGGCGAGCATGGCGACATGCGCCCGCGAACCCGCGATGTCCTGCATCGCGAGCTTGCGGTCGAAGTCGATCGAGGCGTTGATCTCCTCCATGATCTCCGCCGGGCCGCTGGCGAAACGGCCGCCCCACATTGTGTTGCTCATGGTTGGAAGGCCCTGGATCGAACGATGAGTGAAAACGACAAGCGGATCCGCCTCGTCCGGATGGCGGTCGGCGCCGGCGCCCTGGCCGCCCTCGCGGCGGTCGCGGTGCTATACGGGAAAGCGCCGCCGCCCGGCAAGGCCGAGCCCGATTGCCCCGCATCCTCCGCGCTGCGAAGCGCGCGCCTGGCGCCGCTCGCGCAGGGCGAAATCGCCGCGCTCGCCGTCGACAGGACGCCGAGGCCCGCGATCCCGATCGCCTTCAATGGCCCGGACGGCCGCAAGCTGACGCTCGCCGATTTTCGCGGCCGCGCGCTCGTCCTCAATCTCTGGGCGACCTGGTGCGTTCCCTGCCGCGCCGAAATGCCCGCGCTCGATCGCCTGCAGGCGAAGGCCGGGGCCAAGGATTTCGAAGTCGTGGCGGTCAATGTCGACACGGCGCGGCTCGATCGGCCCAACGTCTTTCTCGATGGGATCGGCGTCAAATCCCTCGCGCGTTACGCGGACCCCAGCGCGGACGCCTTCGAGGGCCTGCGCGTGGCGGGCAAGGCGCTCGGCCTGCCCACGAGCCTGCTGATCGACAAGGACGGCTGCGAACTCGGAATCGTCGCCGGCCCCGTCAACTGGGATTCCGACGACGCCGCCAAGGTGGTGGAGGCGCTGAAGGGGGGGTGACCCTCATCCGGCCGCGCTTCGCGCGTCCACCTTCTCCCGCATGCGGGAGAAGGGTTTCGCCCCCTCTCCCGCAAAGCCCGTCGAACGACGGGCGTTCTTCCGAACGCCCTACGCGGGAGAGGGTCGGGGTGAGGGCGCTACGCGCTTCCCCTCAGGTCTGCGGCTGCGGCGCCAGGCCGGCGTCGGGGCCGAAGCTGCGCGGTTTGCCGGTCGCGGGCACGGCGGGGCGCGGCGGGGCCGGCGGCTCCTTGTCGGCCGCGTCGCGCACCGGGCGAACGCCCTTGAGCAGCCCGACGATTTCCTCGCCCGTCAGGGTCTCGAATTCGATCAGGCCGTTGGCGAGGGCTTCGAGATCGGCGCGGCGTTCGGTCAGGATGCGCGTGGCGGTGTCGTGCGCCTCGTTCACCAGCCGGCGCACTTCCGAATCGATCGTCTCGGCCGTCGCCTCGGAGATGTTCTGCTGCCGGCCCATGGAATAGCCGAGGAACACTTCCTCCTGGTTCTCGCCGTACATGACCGCGCCGAGCTTCTCGGAGAAGCCGAGCCGCGTCACCATCGCGCGCGCGATCTTGGTCACCTGCTGGATGTCGCCGGCGGCGCCCGAGGTCACTTTGTCCTTGCCGAACACCAGCTCCTCGGCGGCGCGTCCGCCCATCGACATCGCGAGCAGGGCGATCAGCTGTTCGTAGCTCTGCGAAATCTGGTCGCGCTCGGGCAGCGACTGCACCATGCCCAGCGCCCGGCCGCGCGGAATGATCGTCGCCTTGTGGATCGGCGTGCTCGCGGGCATGCTGACCGAGACCAGCGCGTGGCCAGCCTCGTGATAGGCGGTCAGCTTCTTTTCTTCCTCGGTCATCATCAGCGTGCGCCGTTCGGCGCCCATCATGATCTTGTCGCGCGCGTCCTCGAACTCGGCGCGTGTGACGACGCGCTTGCCGCGCCGGGCGGCGAGCAGGGCCGATTCGTTGACGAGATTCATCAGGTCGGCGCCGGAAAAGCCCGGCGTGCCGCGCGCCACCGTCTTCAGGTCGACGTCGGGGGCGAGCGGAACCTTGCGCACGTGCACGCGCAAGATCTTCTCGCGGCCGATGAAATCGGGGTTCGAGATGACGATCTGCCGATCGAAACGGCCGGGGCGCAGCAGCGCCGGGTCGAGCACGTCGGGCCGGTTGGTCGCGGCGATGATGATGATGCCTTCGTTCTGCTCGAAGCCGTCCATCTCGACCAGCAACTGGTTGAGCGTCTGTTCGCGCTCGTCGTTGCCGCCGCCGAGCCCGGCGCCGCGATGGCGCCCGACCGCGTCGATTTCGTCGATGAAGATGATGCAGGGCGCGTTCTTCTTGGCCTGCTCGAACATGTCGCGCACGCGGGATGCGCCGACGCCGACGAACATCTCGACGAAATCGGAGCCCGAAATGGTGAAGAACGGCACGTTGGCTTCGCCGGCGACGGCGCGCGCCGTCAGCGTCTTGCCGGTGCCGGGCGGGCCGACGAGCAGCACGCCGCGCGGGATGCGCCCGCCGAGCTTCTGAAACTTCTGCGGATCGCGCAGGAATTCGACGATCTCCTGCAGGTCTTCCTTCGCCTCGTCGATGCCCGCGACGTCCTCGAAGGTGACGCGGCCCTGCGCCTCGTTGAGCAGCTTGGCCTTGGACTTGCCGAAGCCCATCGCCTTGCCGGCGCCGCCCTGCATCTGGCGCGACATGTAGATCCACACGCCGAGGAACAGCAGCAGCGGCAGCCCGTTGATCAGCAGCGTCAACAGCCAGGAATTGCCGTCCGACGGCGGCCGGGCGGTGATCGTCACGTCCTTCTTGTAGAGCGTGTCGACGAGTTCGGGATCGTTCGGCGCGTAGGTGACGAACGCGCGCCCGTCCTTGTAGTGCCCCGATATATCGGAGCCGGCGATCGTCACGTCGCGGACATGGCCGGCGTCGACCTCGGTCAGCAGCTGGCTGAACGTGATGTCGCTGCTCGGCGCCTTCTGCGCTGGGCTCTGGAACAGAGTGACCAGCGCCAGGACGAGCAGGAAAATGATCACCCAGAGGGCGAAGTTACGAAAATTCGGGTTCATCGCTTTCCCATCGACAGCGCCGCGGCCGGAATGTCCCGGGCCGACGCCGACTGTCCCAAACCGTCATTTAAGCGCGCCGAGTGCAAATGCCAAGTGAACGGCATGAAGCTGAACATCGAATGAAGACGCCAATTCCGCCGTTTTTGCGATCCTCCGGTCAGGCCGTTTTGTCGATCTTGAGCCCCAATGCGTCGATCATGGTCTGCCGCATTTGGAATTTCTGCACTTTTCCAGTGACGGTCATTGGGAATTCCTGAACGAAGCGCACGTATTTGGGCGCCTTGTAATGGGCGATGGAGGCCCGGCAGAACGCGACGACCTCCGCTTCGCTGAGGGTCGCCCCGTCGCGCAGCTTGACCCAGGCGCATAGCTCCTCGCCATAGCGATGATCGGGAACCCCGAACACCTGGACGTCGGCGATGGCGGGATGGGCGTAGAGAAACTCCTCGATCTCGCGGGGATAGATGTTCTCGCCGCCTCGAATCACCATGTCCTTGAGCCGCCCGACGATGTTGCAATAGCCCTCGGCGTCGATGGTCGCGAGATCGCCGGTGTGCATGAAGCGGGCCCCGTCGATCGCGGCCGCCGTCGCGGCCGGATCGCCCCAGTATCCTCGCATGACGCTATAGCCGCGCGTCAACAATTCGCCGGTGACTCCGGGCGGCGCGACGCGCCCCTCGCTGTCGACGATCTTGACCTCGATGTGAGGCTGAATCCGGCCGACGGTCGAGACGCGCCGATCGAGCGGATCGTTGTAGGCGCTCTGGAAACTCACCGGGCTCGTCTCGGTCATGCCGTAGGCGATCGTCACCTCGCTCATATGCATCTGATCGACGACGCGGCGCATCACCTCGACCGGACATGGCGAGCCCGCCATGATCCCGGTGCGCAGGCTCTTCAGATCGAAGCGCGCGAATTCAGGATGGTCGAGCATCGCGATGAACATGGTGGGCACGCCGTGCAGCCCGGTGCAGCGCTCGGCCTGAACCGCTTCGAGCGTGGCCAGCGGATCGAACCCCTCGGAGGGGCTGACCATACAGGCGCCGTGGGTGACGCAAGCCAAATTGCCCAGCACCATGCCGAAGCAGTGATAATAAGGAACGGGAATGCAGAGCTTGTCGGCCGGCGTCAGCCGCATCGCCTCGCCGATGAAATAGCCGTTGTTGAGAATATTGTGATGCGTCAGCGTCGCGCCCTTGGGCGCGCCGGTGGTGCCCGAGGTGAACTGGATGTTGATGGGGTCGTCGAATTGCAGCGTCTTGCCGAGGGCGGCGAGATCGGAGCGTTGCGCGCTCGTCGCCGGCGCCGCGACATCGTCGAAATTCAGCATGCCGGCGGTTCGTTCGCGACCGAGCCGGATGACGGCCTTGAGATGCGGCAGTCCCGCCGCCGACAAGGCGCCGGGCGCGGCGGCGTCGACCTCGGGGGCCAAAGCGCGCAGGCTCGCGAAATAGTCGTTGCCCTTGAAGCCGGGGCTGAGGATGAGCGCTTTGCAGCCGGATTTGTTGAGGGCGTATTCGGCCTCGTGACTGCGATAGGCCGGATTGATGTTGACGAGGATCAGGCCGGCCTTCGCCGTGGCGAATTGCGTGAGCACCCACTCGCTGGTGTTGGGCGACCAGACGCCAATGCGCTCGCCGGGCCTTAGGCCGAGCGCGAGCAGCCCGGCCGCGAGATCGTCGACGCGTCGGTTCAGTTCCTCGTAGGTCCAGCGAACGCCCTGATGACGCGCGACCAGCGCCGGGCGATCCGGCCCTTCCGCGCTCACGCGTTCGAGCATGGCGCCGATGGTTTCGCCGATGAGCGGCGCGCTGCTCGCGCCGTGAACATAGCTTTGCGTCAAACCAGCCATCGCGGAATTCTTCCTCCCTAGAAGCGTCGAGTTCACCACATTCGCGCGCAGATCGCCAGACGAAGCGGCGCCTTGCGCCTTCACAGCTCCCTTAGAAACGCCGCTGGCTTCTGCCCGAGGATGCGCCAGGCGCCGATCATGCCCAGCCCGACCGTCAGCGCCAGCCCCGCCCCGGCCGCGGCGAGGGCCGGCGCCGGCGCGAAGACGAAATCGAAGCCCATGACCTCGACGACGACGACGTAAGCCGCGAGCGTTCCGGCGGCGACGCCGAACGCCGCCGTCGCCGCGCCGAGCAGCGCGTATTCGATCAGAAACGTCGCGACGAGGCGCCCGCGCGTCGCGCCCAATATCTTCAGGATCACGGCGTCGGCGATGCGGGCGCGCCGATTGGCGGCGAGCGCGCCGGCCAGCACGAGAACCGAGGACGCCAGCGCGATCCCCGAGGCCGAGCGGATCGCCAGCGCCAATTTGGCCGTCAGCGCCTCGATCGTCTCCAGCGCGTCGCGCACCCGCACCGCCGAGACCGAGGGAAAATCGCGCGCCGCGGCTTTCATCACGGCGCCTTCGCCCGCCTCGCTCGGCAGCGCCGCGGTGACGAGAACCGTGTAGGGCGCGCCTTTGAACGTGGCGGGGGAAAAGACGAAGACGAAATTGATGGCGAAGCTTCGCCAGTTAACCTTACGTAGGTTGTAAATTGTCGCGGTGACATCGCGGCCGAGAACGTTGAGCGTGATCGCATCGCCGATTTTCAGGCCGAGCCCGTCGGCGACGCCCGCCTCGAGCGAGACGAGCGGCGGTCCCTGATAGCCGGCGTCCCACCAGCGGCCCGCGACGATTTGCGAACCCGCCGGCGGCGCGTCGGCGAAAGTGACGCCGCGATCGCCTTCGAGGACCCAGGCGACGCTCTCCTTGGCCTTGAAGCCTTCCGCCGGCGCGTCGCCGATCCTGACGATCCGGCCGCGCATCATCGGCGCTTCGACGATTCTTGCTTGCGGCGCCTCGACGCTGAGAAAGCGGCGGAACGCGGCGATTTCGGCGCTGCGCACGTCGAGGAAATAGAAGCTCGGCGTCTCGCCGGGGCTGGCGCGCCGCAATTGGCCGCGAAGATTGGAATCGACCAGGGTCAGCGCGACGAGAACCGCCAGGCCGAGCCCGAGCGACAGAACGACCGACGGGGTCAGAGCGCCGGGCCGGTGAAGATTGGCGATCGCCATGCGCCAGGCGACGGACCGAACGCGCGGCGCCCGGCGCGCCAGCGCCATCGCGCCGAGCGCGACGAGGCGCAGCGCCGACAAGGCGAGCGCCGTCGCGACGACGACGACGATCGCCACCGTGCGCTGCGGGCTGGCGAGGACCGCCGCGCCGGCGAGCGTCGCGCCGCCGAGCGCCGCGGCGGCGAGATAGCGAAGGCGCGGCCGCGCGGGATGCGTCTCGACGAGGTCGCGAAACAGCTGAGACACCGGGATGTCGTGGGCGCGCCCCAGCGGCGCGACGGCGAAGGTCAGCGCCGTCAGCAAGCCGTAAAGCGCGCCGAGCGCCAGTTCGCCCGGGTAGATCGCCGGCGCGAGCGGCAACGGCAGAAGGTAAGCGAAGAGCGCCGCGACGGCGAAGGGCGTCGCCGCCCCGATCGCCAGCCCCGCGCCGATTCCGATCAGCGCTGCGGCGAGAAATTCGACCAGCGCCAGGGCGACGACCGCGCCGCCGCTCGCCCCCAGCGCCTTGAGGATCGCCAAGGTCGCGCGCTTGCGCTCGACGAAGCCTTGCGCCGCGTTGGCGACGCCGACGCCGCCGACGACGAGCGAGATCAAGCCGACGAGCGCGAGGAATTCGCCGAAGCGGTCGAGGTCGCGCGAAAAGTCCGGGGAGACGTTCGATCGCGATCGCGCTTCCCAACCCGCCTCGGGGAACGCCGCCTTCGCTTCGTCGAGAAACGTCTTGACGGCGGCCTCGTTGGGCGGCGCGCCGCCGGCGCCCAGGAGCACGCGCGTCGTCCAACGGACGAGGGAGCCCGGCTGGACGAGGCCGCTCGCGCGCAGCGCGTCCTGCGAAATGAGCGCGCGCGGGCCGAGGCCGATCCCCGCAGCCAGGCGGTCCGGTTCGGAAATCAGTTTGGCGCGAATCTCGATGCGCGCCGCGCCGAGATCGAACGTGTCGCCGATCTTGAGATCGAGCCGGTCGAGCAGCGCCTCCTCGACCGCCGCGCCATAGCGATCCTCGCGCCGCGCCAGCGCCGCGCCGGGCGCCATCGCGGGCTCGAAAACCGCCTGACCGAGCCGCGGCCAGGATTCGTCGACCGCCTTGATCTCGACCAGACTCGCCTCGCCCGCGCCGTTGCGCGCCATCGCGCGCATCGTGGCGATGGTCGAGAGGTCGCCGCGACGCAGCAGGAACGCGCGCTCCTCGGGAGCGAGTTCGCGATGGATCAGCGAAAACGAGGCGTCGCCGCCCAGAATCGTCCGGCCGTCGCGCGCCAGTCCGTCGTTGAGCGCGCGCGCGAGCGAATTGACCGCGACGATCGCCGCCACGCCCAGCGCGATGCAGATCAGGAAAATGCGCAAGCCGGCGAGCCCGCCGCGCAAATCGCGAAACGCGAAGCGCGCGAGGGCGAGGCGCGCGCCTCGTCGTGGCGGCGGGGAAAGCGCCTCGCTCATGCGCTCGCCGGGGCGGGGGCCTCGAGGACGCCCGAACGCATGCGCAGCGTTCGATCGCAGCGCGCGGCGAGGGCGGGATCATGGGTGACGAGCGCCAGGGTCGCGCCGCGCCGCGAGGGAACGTCGAACAGCAGATCGATGATCGCGCGCCCGGTGGCTTCGTCGAGATTGCCCGTCGGCTCGTCGGCGATGAGCAGCGACGGCCGCGGCGCCAGCGCCCGCGCCAGCGCGACGCGCTGCTGCTCGCCGCCCGAAAGCTGAGCGGGGTAATGGCTTTGCCGCTCGGAGAGCCCCACCAGCGCCAATTCCACGCCGGCGCGCTCGAAAGCGTCGGGCGCGCCGGCGAGCTCCAGCGGCGCGGCGACGTTCTCGAGCGCAGTCATCGTCGGGATCAGATGAAAGGACTGGAAGACGATGCCGATCCGCGCGCCGCGGAATCGCGCCAGCGCGTCCTCGCTCATGGACTGGATGGCGACGCCGTCGATGAGGATGGAGCCGCTGTCCGGCCTTTCCAGGCCGGCCATGGTCATCAGCAGCGTCGATTTGCCAGAGCCGGAGGCGCCGACGAGGCCGACCGCCTCGCCCTTGTCGATTGTCAGATTGATCCGGCGCAATATATGCACCCTGGCCGCGCCTTCGCCGAGGCTCAAGTCGACGTCGCGCAATTCGATCGCAGGAGCCGTCATCGTGAAGAGATTCCTTCGGCTGGAGAACGCCACATATGGGCATTCGCGCATCCGCGTCCAGGTTTTCGCGCTGGCGCGAGCGGGGGTTCTCTTGGCGGCGCTCGGCCTCGGCGCCGCGTCGGCCGAGACGCGCCCGCTGCGGGTCGTCGCCCTCGGCGACAGCCTGACCGCCGGCTACGGGCTGCCGCCGGGCGAGGCGTTTCCCGACGCCCTCGCGCGCGCCCTGAAGGCCCGCGGCTGGGACGTCGAGGTCGCCAACGCCGGCGTCTCCGGCGAGACCGCCGCCGATGGGCTCGCGCGTTACGATTGGAGCGTGCCGGAGGGCACGGACGCGCTGATCGTCGAACTTGGCGCCAACGACATGCTGCGCGGCCTCGATCCGGGAGCCGCCGAGACGGCGTTGGCGCAGATTCTCGAGCGGGCGCGCGCGGCCCATGTCGCGGTCCTGCTGATGGGCATGCGCGCGGCGCCCAATCTGGGCCTCGACTATCGCCGGCGGTTCGACGCGATCTATCCCGATCTCGCCAAGCGCTTCGGCGTCGCGCTCTATCCGTTCTTTCTCGACGGGGTGGCGGGCGATCCCAAGCTCAATCAAAGGGACGGATTGCACCCGACGCGCGACGGCGTCGCAAGAATCGTCGCCGCGATTCTGCCCACGGTCGAAGGCGTCCTGGCCGAGGTCAGGCCGTAGCGCGCGAAAGGCGGCGCCGGCTCGGCGGCGCGGACGCGCCCGAGGAAAAATCTTGCGGGCGCCCCGACTTTACGTTTGAGCCGCCCGCCTGCGGCGCTCTTGCGCGCAGGCGCGGCTTTGCTTTAGCAACGTCGCGCGAGCGGCGCGTCGCGGATCGGCGCGCCGGTTCAGGAAAGGTTTGCCGCCCATGTCCGCCGCGCGCCACATCTTGACGTTGTCCTGCGCCAACCGCCCCGGAATCGTCGCCAAGGTTTCCACGGCCCTGTTCGAGGGCGGGTTCAACATCCTCGAAGCCCAGCAGTTCGACGACACCGAGACCGGCGTCTTCTTCATGCGCGTGGCGTTCAACGGCGCCGACGAAAAGGCCGACGTCGCCGCGTTGCGCGCCGAGTTCGCCCAAATCGCCGCCGCGCTGAAGATGACGTGGTCGATCCGCGCCGAGAACGAAAAGAAGCGTGTGGCGCTGCTCGTTTCGCGCTTCGACCATTGCCTCGTCGACCTGCTCTACCGCTGGCGCAGCGGCGAACTGGCGATGGACATCGTCGCGATCATCGCCAATTATCCCCGCGACGCATACGACCATATCGATTTCGACGAAATCCCGTTTCACTATCTGCCGGTCACCAAGCCCACGAAGATGGAGCAGGAGGCGCAGGTCTGGGGGGTCGTGCGCGATTCGAAGGCCGACGTCGTCGTTCTCGCGCGCTATATGCAGATTCTCTCTGACGGGCTCGCCGCCAAGATGCAGGGGCGCTGCATCAACATCCACCATTCGTTCCTGCCCGGCTTCAAGGGCGCCAAGCCCTATCACCAGGCGCACGCGCGCGGCGTGAAGCTGATCGGCGCCACCGCGCATTTCGTCACGTCCGACCTCGACGAAGGCCCGATCATCGAGCAGGACGTCGAGCGCATCAGCCATCGCGACACGCCCGAGGATCTCGTGCGCAAGGGCCGCGACATCGAACGGCGCGTGCTCGCGCGCGCGCTCGCCTATCACCTCGAGGATCGCGTGCTGCTCAACCGCGGCAAGACGGTGGTGTTTTCGGGCTGAGCGGCGGGCGCGCCATCAGGCCTAGACGATCCCCGGCGGATCACTTCTTCGCGCGCTTGGCCGCGGGTTGTTTCGCGGCGCGGACGGCCTTTTTGGCGACCGTCTTCTTCACCGCGGTCTTTCTCGCCGCCGTCCTTCTCGCCGCAGGCTTGGCGGCGGCCTTCGGCTCGGGCAGCTTCTTCGCCCGCGCATGCTTGACATGGATGCGCTCGATGCTGCGCGTGGGAGCATGCTCCTGCGCCCATGCCAGCGCGGTCTCGAACGGAGCCGGCGCCGTGTAGAGCAGCTGATGATTGAGCATGCCGGTGTTCTCGTCTTGCCAGAAGTAGGTCACCGAGCTCTCGGGTTGATCGTCGACGTACGAAGTGTACACGACCAAGCAAGGCGGAGACGGGATGAAGACGTCGAGATCGCCAATTCCGACACTCGTCCAGGAAAGCAGCGTCGCCATGCGAGTTCCTCCATTCTCATGCGAGCGGACGCGGTCATAGGACGCGTCCGCCGCGTCTTGTCATGTGTGATCGAAGCGCGCCCTCAATGGTTGCGTTGGGTCAATAATGTCGAAAAAATCGCTTGCGGCGGCGAGGCCTTAGCCGATCGGCTCGGCGGAAAGTGGAGAATGCCCGAGCGCGCCGGAGCGTCGGAGGGCGCGAGGGCGCCTCAAGGCGGCCGCCGCCACAACCATGCCGCCCAGGCGAACAGGCTGTTCTTGGCTCGCACGGCCGGCGGGCTGTCGAGGACGACCGGCGCGCCGGCGCTGGCTCGGCAATTCTCGGAGAGGCGCGAAACGACGATTTCGCCGTCGGTGAAATAGGGATCGCCGCCGCCGTTGCGGGCGAACAGCGTCGGGCCGACGCCGCTCACCAAATAGGACGCCTCGACGAGGCCGGCGCCGGCGAGATCGACGGAGAGGAGATCGCGCTCCGCGTCGATGTCGGGCGCGACGTGATGCGTCACCTGGCCGGTGAAATGGCTGACGCCGACGCTGCGATCGAAAGTCGCCGCGCCGAGCCAGACGGCCAAGCCGGCGTCGCCGGCGTCGAGAACCTGCCAGAAGCGCACGTGGTGGCGCGTGCTCGGGCTCGTCCCGGAGGGTTTTTGAAACGCCAGGTCTTGTCGGCGCCCTTCGTAGAAGAGGTCGCTGACCGGCGCCGTCGGGTAGGCGCGACGCAGCAGCACGCTGCCGGTGATCCGCGCGCTCGAGCGCCACGTCACGGCATCGGCGGGGCGCCAGCCCGCCGCGCGCATCGCGCAGACGATATCCTCGCGCCGGCCCTCCAGGCCGACGTTGAGCGCGTCGCCGGGTATTCCGAGCGAAGTCGCCGTCGTCATCGCCTTGTCGGCCAGACCCCTCTGATGCTCGTAATGCCGCCACAGCTCCGGCGCGAGCCCGTAGGCGATCGAGAAATAGAAGGCCGCGGCGACGACGATCGCGGCGAAAGCCCGGCGCGCCGCGGCGAGAATGAACGGGTTCGGCGACATAGGCCGTGATTTTGCGGGCGCGTTCGCCTAAAAGCAATCGGTTCGGCTCGCCGCGATCCCGAGGGGCGACGAGACCCCGTCTTCGAGAACCGACCCGCCCGCCATGTCCTTCTTGCGCCTTTACGCCCGCGTTCTCGCTCAGTTGCGGCCGGTCAAGGGTCTGGCGGGCGCGCTCGTCGTCGCCAATGTCGCCCTGGCTTCGGCGCAATTCGCCGAGCCGCTTCTCTACGGCAAGGTGATCGATCGTCTCGCGGGCGCGCAAGCGGCCGGCGCCGCGCCGCTTTGGGCGGACCTCGCGCCCTGGCTCGCCGCCTGGGCCGGCTTCGGCCTGTTCTCGATCGTCGCGGGCATTGGGGTCGCGCTGCATGCGGATCGGCTCGCCCATCGCCAGCGCGTCGGCGTGATGGCGGCCTATTTCGAGCATGTGCTGCATTTGCCCATGAGCTTTCACGCGAGCGCCCATTCCGGGCGCCTGCTGAAGGTGATGATCGAGGGCTCCAACGGCATGTTCGGGGTCTGGCTGTCGTTCTTTCGCGAGCATTGCGCCGGCCTCGTCGCGCTCGTCGTGCTGCTGCCGCTGACCCTGCTGAAGAACTGGCGCCTCGGCGCGATTCTCATCGCGCTCGTCGTCGTCTTCGGCGCCGTGATGAATCTCGTCATACGGCGCACCGAAACGATGCAGGTCGCGGCGGACGAAGTGAGCGCGGATCTGGCGGAGCGCGTCTCCGACGTGCTCGGCAACCTGCCCGTCGTTCAGAGCTTCGCGCGGATCGAGGAGGAGGCGCGGGCGCTGCGCAATCTGACCGACCGCCTGCTGAACGCGCAATTCCCCGTTCTCACCTGGTGGGCGCTGGCGAGCGTCGCCACGCGCTCCAGCGCGACGCTGGCGCTGTTGGCGATCTTTCTCACCGGCGTCTGGCTCGATATCCGGGGATTGACCACCATCGGCGAAATCGCGACCTTCATGGGCCTGGCGACGATGCTGATCGGCCGGCTCGAACAGATCGTCGGCTTCGTCAATTTCCTGTTCGGCCAGGCGCCCAAGCTCGCTCAGTTCTTCGACGTGATCGACACCGCTTCGAGCGTCGTCGACCGCCCCGGCGCTGTCGCCGTCGGGCGTCTCGACGGCCACGTGCGCTTCGAATGCGTGTCGTTTTCCTACGGCGGCGGGCGCGACGCGGTGAGCGACATTTCGTTCGACGCGCCGGCGGGCCAAACCATCGCGCTGGTCGGCGCGACCGGCTCGGGAAAGTCGACGACGCTCGCCCTGCTGCACCGGGTCTACGATCCCTCGCGCGGGCGTGTCGCCATCGACGGCCGCGACATCCGCGAAATGACGCTTCGCTCGTTGCGGGACAATATCGGCGTGGTGTTCCAGGAGCCCTTCATTTTCGCGCGCTCGATCGAGGAAAACCTTCGCATCGGCAAGCCCGACGCCACCCCGGCCGAAATCGCGCTGGCGCTCGAACGCGCCCAGGCGAGCGAATTCGTGCGCGATCAGCCGCGCGGCCTGGCGACGATCGTCGGCGAGCGGGGACGCAATCTTTCGGGGGGCGAACGCCAACGCCTCGCCATCGCGCGGGCGCTGCTCAAGGACCCGCCGATCATGATCCTCGACGAGGCGACCAGCGCGCTCGACGCCGCCACCGAGCGGCAGTTGCAGCAGGCCCTGAACGCGGCGACGCACGGGCGGACGACCTTCGTCATCGCCCATCGCCTCGCCACCATTCGCAAGGCCGACCGCATCCTGGTGTTCGACAAGGGCGAGATCGTCGAGGCCGGAACCTTCGAGGCGCTCGTCGCCCAGGGCGGCGTCTTCGCGGGCCTCGCCAAGGCGCAATTCATGGATCGCGAGCGCGAGCCGGCGCCGCCGTAACAAACCGCGCGCGCGGGGCGAACGGCGGGCGAGCGTTCCCAGACAAGGGATCGCCTGATAGATTGTTCCCCGTGGAGACGAGCCGATGAAGCAGGAAGCCTTTCCCGTGACGCACACCGAGGCGGAGTGGCGCGCGCTGCTCAGCCCGGAGCAATACGCTGTTATGCGCGAGCACGGCACCGAGCGGGCGGGAAGCTGCGCGCTCAATTATGAAAAGCGCGCCGGCGTCTTTTCCTGCGCGGGCTGCGGCCAGCCCCTGTTCGAAGCGGCGACCAAGTTCGACAGCGGCACCGGCTGGCCGAGTTTCAACGATCCTGTCCCGGGATCGGTGGAGACGACGGTCGACCGCAGCTGGGGCATGACGCGCACCGAGGTGCATTGCGCGCGCTGCGGCTCGCATCTCGGCCATGTCTTCCCCGACGGCCCGCCGCCGACGCATCTGCGCTATTGCATCAACGGCGTGGCGACGAATTTCACCCCGGCTTGACGCCGAGCTTCACGCGAAATCGAGGGTAGCTCCCATGAACGCGCCGACCTCCCACGACGCCTTTCGCGCCTCGCGGCGTCCCGAGGGCCACCCGCCGGTGCGCAGCGGGCGCGTCGGCGCGCTCCTCGTCAATCTCGGCACGCCCGAGGCGACCGACTATTGGTCGATGCGCCGCTACCTCAAGGAATTCCTGTCCGACCGGCGCGTCATCGAGACGCCGCGCTGGATCTGGTGGCCGATCCTCAATCTCATCATCCTGACGAAAAGGCCGGGCCCCAAGGGGCGCGATTACGCTTCGATCTGGAATCGCGAACGCAACGAGGGCCCGCTCAAGACCATCACCCGCGGCCAGGCGGAAAAGCTTGGCCAGGCGCTGACGCGCGGGCCGGAGGAGGGCCGTCTCGAGGTCGACTGGGCGATGCGCTACGGCCGGCCCTCGATCGCCGAGCGCCTCGCCGCGCTGCAGGAAAAGGGCTGCGACCGCATTCTGCTCGTGCCGCTCTACCCGCAGTATTGCGCGGCGACGACGGCGACGGTCTGCGACAAGGCGTTCGAGGCGCTGGCGCGACTGCGCTGGCAGCCGACCTTGCGCGTCGCCGCGCCCTATTACGACGATCCCGTCTATATCGAGGCGCTCGCGCGCTCGACGCGCGCTTCGCTCGCCGGGCTCGATTTCGAGCCGGAAATTGTGCTCGCCTCGTTCCACGGCATCCCGCGCGAATATTTCGACAAGGGCGATCCCTATTACTGCCAGTGCGCGAAGACGACGCGGCTCCTGGGCGAGGCGTTGCGCCTGTCGCCGGAGCGCCTGCGCATGACCTTCCAGTCGCGCTTCGGGCGCGCCCAATGGCTCGAGCCCTACACCGCGGAGACCGTGAAGGCGCTCGCCGGCGCGGGCGTCAAGCGCCTCGCCGTCCTCACGCCCGGCTTCGCGGCCGACTGCCTGGAGACGCTGGAGGAAATCGGCGTCGAGAACGCCGGCTATTTTCACGCCGCCGGCGGCGAGAAATTCGCCGCGCTGCCCTGCCTCAACGACGGCGAGGACGGCATGCGCGTCCTCGAGGCTTTGGCGCGGCGGGAGCTGGCGGGGTGGGTTTGAGGGGGGCGGGGATGGCGATGGCGCCGCCGCGACGCGCGATGTCAGCGCGGAAGGAAACGGCATGATCATCGGGATGGCGTTGCACGTTCTGGCGGCCGTCGTATGGGTCGGCGGCATGTTCTTCGCGCACATGGTTCTGCGGCCGAGCGCCGGCCCGCTCGAACCCGCCGTCCGTCTGTCGCTGTGGAGCCGCGTCTTCCCGCGTTTCTTTTTTTGGGTCTGGCTCTGCGTGGCCAGCCTTCTCGTCAGCGGCTTCGGCATGGTGTTTCTGGGCTTGGGCGGGTTTGCCGCGGCCGGAGGCTCGGTCGACGCGATGACGGCGCTGGGCGTCGTCATGGCGGCGATCTTCGCCTACATCTATTTCGCGCCGTGGCCGCGTTTTCGCCGCGCGGTTGCGGCCGCCGACTGGCCGGTCGCGGAGGCGAACCTCAGGGCGATCCGGCTCCTGGTCACCACCAACCTGACCCTCGGTCTGGTGACTTCAGCGATCGGCGCGAGCGGGCGCTACCTCGGCTAGAAGCCGTGACGTTCGGGCGGAAATGGCCCGGCGAACGTCTGCAATGGGCGCGGCTGAGCCATGCACGCGGCTCGGTTGGCCCGCCCCTACCCATTCGGCTCCGGGCGGCCTATATGCTGGGCCTTGCCCGTCCCCATCCGCCCGGAGCCAAGCGCTTGACCGCCATGACCGACGCCGCCCCCGAGAAAATTCCCGTCACCGTGCTCACCGGCTATCTCGGCGCCGGCAAGACGACGTTGCTCAACCGCATCCTGAGCGAGCCGCACGGGCGCAAATACGCCGTCATCGTCAATGAATTCGGCGAGATCGGCATCGACAACGAACTCGTCGTCGGCGCCGACGAGGAAGTGTTCGAGATGAACAACGGCTGCATCTGCTGCACCGTGCGCGGCGATCTCATCCGCATCATCGAGGGGCTGATGAAGCGCAAGGGCAAGTTCGACGCGATCATCGTCGAGACCACCGGCCTCGCCGACCCGGCGCCGGTGGCGCAGACCTTCTTCGTCGACGAGGACGTGCGGGCCGCGGCGCGGCTCGATGCGGTGGTGACGATCGCCGACGCCAAGTGGCTCGCCCAGCGCCTGCGCGACGCGCCCGAGGCCAAGAACCAGATCGCCTTCGCCGACGTGATCGTCCTCAACAAGACGGATCTCGTCACCCCGGCGGAGCTGCGCGAGGTCGAGGCGCGCATCCGCGCGATCAACCCCTATGCGACGCTTCACCGCGCGCAGAAATGCGACGTCGCGATCGCCGACGTGCTGGAGCGGCGCGCCTTCGATCTCGACCGCATCCTCGACATCGAGCCGGCGTTCCTCACCGTCGACGATCACGACCATCACGACCACGGCCACGGCCACGGCCATCATCATCACCATCACGGCCTCAAACATTACCACGACGAAGACATGCAATCGATTTCCGCGCGATTGGAAGGCGACGTCGATCCCAACAAGTTCATGCCGTGGATCAATCAGCTGACCCAGGAGCAGGGGCCGAACATCCTGCGCTGCAAGGGCATCGTCGCGTTCAAGGACGACCCGAAGCGCTTCGTCTTCCAAGGCGTCCACATGATGCTCGACGGCGAACCGCAGCGCGACTGGAAGCCGGAGGAAAAGCGCGAGTCGAAGGTCGTGTTCATCGGCCGCGACCTCGACGAGGACGAAATCCGCGAGGGTTTCCTCGCCTGCGCCGCCTGACTGCGTCAGCGCCCGAGCGACCGCGATGACCGAGCCGACTTCTTCGCTGACCCAGCATGTGCGGCCCCTGCCGGCGGGCGCGCATGTCGTGCGCGCGGCGTTTCTCCACGGCGAGCCGGCTCTGGCGCTGGCCGACGGCGCCGTTCTGATCGGCGAGGCGGGCGCGCAAAAGCGAGTCGCCGCGCACCCTGACGGGGCGATCCTTCTGGCTCGCAGCGACGGCAAGCGGCTTCTCACCGGCGGCGACGACGGCCGCGTCGTGACGATCGAAGCCGACGGGTCGCTGCAAGAAATCGCCGACGAGAAGGGCCGCTGGATCGACGCGCTGGCGATGCGCGGCGGCGCGATCGCCTGGGCCGCGGGACGCCGGGCGCACGCGCGCGACAACGCCGGCGCGGAGAAGTCCTTCGAGGCGCCGACCACCGTGCGCGGGCTTTGTCTCCTGCCCAAGGGCTATCGCCTCGCGCTCGCCCATTACAATGGCGTGTCGCTGTGGTTTCCCAACGCCGCCGCCGAGCCGAGCGCGCTGGAATGGAAGGGCTCGCATCTCGACGCCACCGCCTCGCCCGACGGGCGCTTTCTCGTCACCTCGATGCAGGAGAATTCGCTGCACGGCTGGCGCCTCGCCGATTCGCGCAACATGCGCATGACCGGCTATCCCGGCAAGACGCGCTCGCTTTCCTGGTCGCACGACGGCCATTGGCTCGCCACCTCCGGCGCCGACGCCTGCATCGTCTGGCCGTTCCGCGACAAGGACGGCCCGATGGGCAAGGCGCCGCGCGAATGCGGCGTCCGGGCGGCGCGGGTGACGCAGGTCGCGTTCCATCCGCGCGCGCTCGTCGTCGCCATCGGCTATGCCGACGGCCTCGTGCTGCTCTGCCGCCTCGGCGACGCCGCCGAAATCCTGGTGCGCGCGCCGGGCGAGGGCGCGATCAGCGCGCTCGTCTGGGACGCCAGCGGCGCGCGGCTGGCGTTCGGTCACGAAACCGGCGCCGCCGGCCTGCTGACTTTGCCCGCGTAACATTTCCTCGAAAGAAAGGTCTTGTCATGAAACCCGACGCCTCGCTCTTGCTGCAGCCCTTCCGGCTCGGCGATCTCGACTTGCCCAACCGCATCGTAATGGCGCCGTTGACTCGCAACCGCGCGACGCACGGCACCGACGCCCCCAACGATCTTGCCGCAACCTATTACCGTCAGCGCGCCGGCGCGGGGCTGATCGTTTCCGAGGCTTCGCAGATCAGCCAGCAGGGGCAAGGCTATATCTGGACGCCCGGCCTCTATAGCGAGGCCCAGGTCGAGGGCTGGCGCGACGTGACGCGCGCGGTGCATGAGACAGGCGGGCGCATTTTCGTGCAGATGTGGCACGTCGGGCGCATTTCGCACACGTCTCTGCAGCCGAACGGCGGCGCGCCGGTCGCGCCTTCGGCGATCCGCGCCAAGACCAAGACGTTCATCGAGACGGGGTTCGCCGACGTCTCCGAGCCGCGCGCGCTGACCGCGCCCGAGATCGCGGCGATCGTGCAAGACTATGCGCACGCCGCGCTCAACGCGAAACGCGCCGGCTTCGACGGCGTCGAAATCCACGCCGCCAACGGCTATTTGATCGACCAGTTCCTGCGCGACGGCGCCAACAAGCGCGAGGATTCCTACGGCGGCTCGATCGAGAACCGCGCGCGCTTCGCGCTCGAAGTCGTCGATGCGATCCTCAAGGTCTGGCCGGCCGCCCGCGTCGGCATTCGCCTCGCTCCGGTCAGCCCGGCCAACGATATCGCCGATTCCAATCCGGCGGCTCTGTTCGGCTATCTCGTCGCGCGGCTGAGCGAGCGCCGCCTCGCCTATATCCACGTCATCGAGGGCGCGACGCAGGGCGACCGCGACATCGCCGCCTTCGACTATGCCGCGCTTCGCCGCGGCTTCGCCGGCGCCTATATCGCCAACAACGGCTATACGCGCGAACTGGCGATCGAAACGCTGGCCGAGGGGCGCGCCGACCTCATCGCCTTCGGCAGGCCGTTCATTTCCAACCCCGATCTCGTCGAACGCCTGCGCCTCGGCGCGGCCTTGGCGCCGCTCGATCGCGCGACGCTCTACGGCGGCGGCGCCCACGGCTACACGGATTATCCCGCGCTCGCGGACGCTTGAGGGCGGCGGCGGTCAGGCCGGCGGGAACGGCGCCGGCCCGTTCGTCGCGAGCGCGTCGTCGTCGACGGACATCACGTTGCCGCGCCAGACGAAGTGCTTGCCCTTCCAGCCCTCGATCCACAGCCACGGCAGCATCAGATCGCGTGCGATCCAGGCGGGCGCCGACGACCACTTGAGGGGCCAGCCCGCGGCGCGCGCCAGCGCCGCTTCGGCGCCGTACCAGACGAGGGCGGCGAGAATGACGGCGAGCGGCGCGCTCAGTCCGAATTCCGGCGCGGCGATCGCCGCCGGGATCAGGGCGAACAGACTGGTCGTCAGCAGCTCCGGCGCGAAATAGAGCGCGAACGTGGCGCGACGCAGGCGCGCCCAGCGAACCTGCCGCGCCCAGACGTCGCGCAAGGCGCGAGCGCCGAGCGGCTGCTGGAAGGGATGGCTCACGAGATGGGCGCGCAGGCCGGCGCGATGGATGAGCTTGGTCGCCGCCGCGTCCTCGGCGATTTCGGCGCCGAGCGCTTCGATTCCGCCGCCCGCCTCGAGCACGTCGCGCCGCCACAGCATGGTCTTGCCCTGCGCGAAGCCGTAGCCGAGGGTCTCGGCGGCGTATTGCCAGCGCGCCTGGTAGGTGTTGAGAAACGCGCATTCGACCTCCGCGGCGAAAGACCCGGGCCGGGCTCCGATCGGGGGCGCGCATACGATGCCGGTGTCGGCGCGCCAGCGCGCCATCAGGCGCTGGATGTAATCGCGCGGCATGAGCACGTTGGAATCGGCGATGATCACCCAGGGGCGCGACGCCGCCTTCCAGCCCTTCACGACATTGTTGAGCTTGGGATTGGCGCTGACGCGCTCGTCGCCGATCAGCAGCCGCGCCGGGATGTTCGGGTTGGCGGCGATCGCGCGGCGCACCAGCGGCGCGATCGGGTCCGCGGGGTCGGCCAGGCAGAACAGGATTTCGTAGTCGGGATAATCGAGCGCGAATATCGAGGCGAGCGTTTCCTTGGAAAAGGCTTCGACGCCGCAGAGCGGCTGCACGAGGCTCACCGGCGGCGCCTCGGCGGGCGCGGGACGGCGCGAGAGATCCCGCCGGCACCGGAAGGCCGCCAGGCCGGCGCTGAAAGCGTGGATGGTAAGACCGGCGACGGCGACGCCGGCGGCCAGAGCGGGAATCGTCATGTCGCCCCCTGGGCGTCTCGCCCCGAATCGAAGAAAACCTCATATTGCGGCGCCCGCGCGACGCTTCTATGAAGGCGCATGTCCGCCCCTCCGACCGTCCGCTTCGCGCCCTCTCCGACCGGGCGCATCCACATCGGCAACGCGCGCACCGCCTTGCTCAACTGGCTCTTCGCCCTGCGCGAGGGCGGCCGGTTCATTCTGCGCTTCGACGACACCGATGTCGAGCGCTCGCGCCGCGAATACGCCGAGGCGATCGAGACTGATCTCGCCTGGCTCGGCGTCGTTCCCGATTTCCAATGCCGCCAGTCCCAGCGCATGGCGCTTTACGACACGGCGGCGGCGACGTTGCGCGAGATGGGGCGGCTCTATCCGGCCTACGAGACCGCCGAGGAGCTCGATCGCCGGCGCAAGCGCCAGCAGGCGCTCGGCCGTCCGCCGATTTACGATCGCGCCGCGCTGCGCCTGAGCGAGACCGATCGCGTCGCGCTGGAGGCGGAAGGACGACGCCCGCACTGGCGCTTCCGACTCGAGCCGACGCTCGTGCGATGGGACGATCTCGTGCGCGGCCCGAGCCATATCGACTGCGCCTCGCTTTCCGATCCCGTGCTCAAGCGCGAGGATGGCACCTATCTCTATACCTTGCCGTCCGTCGTCGACGACATCGATCTCAGCGTAAGCCACGTCATTCGCGGCGAGGATCACGTCACCAACACGGCGGTGCAAATCCAGATCTTCGAGGCGCTGGCGGGCCGCGCGCCGATCTTCGGCCACCACAATCTGCTCACCGACGCGAGCGGCGAAGGGCTCTCCAAGCGCTCGGGCGCCCTGTCGATCGCCTCGCTGCGCGAGAGCGGCGTCGAATCCCTGGCCGCGGCGGCTTTGGCGGTGCTCGTCGGCTCGGCCGAGTCGGTGCATCCCGTCGCTTCGCTCGCTGAACTCGCCGCGTCCTTCGATCTCAAGAATATTTCTCATGGGGCGGCGCGCTTCGACGAAGCCGAACTTCGCGCGCTGTCGGCGCGCACGCTGCATCACCTGTCGTTCGAGGCGGTGCGCGAGCGCCTGGCGGCGCTGGGGATCGCCGGGCCGGTCGCCGAGCCTTTCTGGGCCGCCGTGCGCGGCAATTTGACGCGCTTCGAGGAGGCGCGAATCTGGTGGGCGGTGATCCATGGACCGACCGAGCCGCTTCTCGATGACCGCGCCTTTCTCCATCAGGCGGCGGCGTGCCTGCCGCCCGAACCGTGGAGCGGCGCGACCTGGAGCGCCTGGACGGCGGCGCTCAAAACCCTCTCGGGCCGCAAGGGCCGGGATCTTTTCCACCCCTTGCGGCTCGCGCTCACGGGCCGCGAATCGGGGCCTGAGCTGGCCGCGCTGCTGCCGCTCATCGGGCGGGTCAGAGCGTTGGATCGATTATCCGCACGCGGCGCTTGACGCCGTCGGGGCCGACCACCTCGACCGTCTGGCCCTGTCCTGCGCTGTAGCGCGCGCCCGTCTGGGCGTCGCCGCCGGCGATGCCCGACGCCTCGCGGCTGATCGTGGCGGCCTGCTGGCTCAGATTGTCGACGGCCGGGTCGGCGTTCTGCGGATTGGCGGCGTCGGGCGCCGCGGGGGGCTTGGCCGGCTTCGCCTTGGGATCGAGTTTGGGCCGGGACATCTCGGCCGATTTTTCCGGCGTGACGAAAATATCGCCTTTCGACTCGCGTCCGAGCTTGATTTCGGCGTTCGCCAGCGCGTCGGCCCAGCTTTGGCCGCGCCGCCGGCACGAGCAGGTCGAATCGAAGCTCTGGCGATATTTCAGCGCCGCGGGGCTATCCATGTAGCGCGCGCCGCTGATCGAGACGGCCTGCTCGATTTCGCCCGCCGCGGGATAGGTGTAGAGGCTCACGTCCGCGTTCGGGCAGAGTGCGTGGCACATGTCTTCGAGGCCTTGCAGACGCCCGCCGCTCGCCGAATACGAAACCGGGAAGAAGCCGCCGTCGCAGGAGCGCACGCAGACCGCTTTCGATCCCGCGCGCGCCTCGCCGGGATTGGCGTCGGTCGGCTTTTCCTGCGTCGCGTCCGGGTTGAGCGGGACCGCCTCGACGGTGTTGGGCCCCGAGCGGCCGCCGCCGAACAACGCTTCGAGAAAGTTCGTCGGCTGCGCCGGCGCCGCGTTGAGGCATTGCGCGTTGTAGCGCGCGACCAATTCGCCGCGCCCGCCTGCGCCGCCGGCGCGAGACCGCAATTCGTCGAGATTGGCGCGCATGCGTCCGATCTGCGCGTTGATCTGGCCGCATTGGGGAGGCGGCGCCGAGCCGAAAAACAGGAATTGCTTGCGGTCGCAACCGATCGAGCGGGCGTAGGCGGTCGTGCGATCGAGCTCCTCGCGCTGGCGATCGGCGGCCGCCTGATATTGCGCGCCCTGGTCGCTGTGCGAGGCGTCGTTTATCGCCTGGCGCAGCCGCGCGCAGTCGGCGCTCTGCGGCTGCGCGACCTCGGCCGCGCTCAGGGCGGCGACGATGGCGACGACGGCGCCGAGAGCGGCGCGCCTGACGGTTCTATCGATCATGCGCTTCGTCATCGTTTCGTCTGAGGACGCCTTTTTTCTCGGTCGACGGCGCCCGCCCCGCCACCGATCGAATCGCGAAGCTATGGCCAGACAAGGAGGCGAGATCATGGCCTCCCGCCGTCGGGTGAATCTTTGGGGCTTCTAAGGGGTTTCGCGCGGCGACGCCATAGGCGCGATCGGCCCCCCGCCGCCCTGGCCCCGGCGCTGCGTCTGCGGCATAGTCCTGACATGAGCGAATCCGCGACATCCGGCGCCAACGCCCCCGAATTTTCCGTCAGCGAATTGTCGAGCGCGCTGAAGCGCGCCATCGAGGACCGCTTCGGCTATGTGCGGGTGCGCGGCGAGATCTCCGGCTACCGCGGCCCGCATTCGTCGGGCCACGTCTATTTTTCGCTGAAAGACGCCAACGCCCGCCTCGACGCGGTGATCTGGAAGGGCGTCTTCGGCCGCATGCGCGTCAAGCCGGAGGAGGGGCTCGAAGTCGTCGTCACCGGCAAGATCACCACCTTTCCCGGCAAGTCCGCCTATCAGATCATCGTCGAATCGCTGGAGCCGGCGGGCGTCGGCGCGCTGATGGCGCTGCTCGAGGCGCGGCGGCGCAAATTGGCCGAGGAGGGCCTGTTCGACGCCGCGCGCAAGCAATTGCTTCCCTATCTGCCGCGCGTCATCGGCGTCGTCACCTCGCCGACGGGGGCGGTGATCCGCGACATCCTGCATCGCCTTTCCGATCGCTTTCCCGTCCACGTGCTGGTGTGGCCGGTGCGCGTGCAAGGGGAGACTTCGGCGGCGGAGGTCGCGCAGGCGATCCGCGGCTTCAACGCCCTCGCGCCGGACGGCGCGATTCCCCGGCCCGACCTTCTCATCGTCGCGCGCGGCGGCGGCTCGCTCGAGGACCTCTGGAGCTTCAACGAGGAAATCGTCGTGCGCGCCGCGGCGGAAAGCGAAATCCCGCTGATCGCGGCGGTCGGCCACGAGACCGACTGGACGCTGATCGACCATGCCGCCGACGTGCGCGCGCCGACGCCGACCGCCGCGGCCGAGCTGAGCGTGCCGGTGCGCTCCGAACTCATGGCGACGATCGCCGATCTCGACGGGCGCCGCCGGCGCGCGATCCTGCGCCTGAGCGAGCGCCGGCGCTCCGAGCTGCGCGCGCTCGCTCGCGCGCTGCCGTCGGGCGAAGCGATCCTGGCGATGCCGCGCCAGCGGCTCGATTCGGCGCTCGCGGCGCTGCGTTCGCGCTCGCGCGAGGGGGTCGACGCTCGCTCGCTCGCCATCGCCTTGCTGTCGCGCCGCCTCGCCCGGCAATCGCCGCGCGCGCGGGTGGCGGGCATGCGCGAGCGCCAGCGCGGCCTCGCGCAGCGCCTGGCGCGCGCCGGCGGCGCGCTGACGACGCGCCCGCGCGAAGCGCTGCGGCAGGCCGCGAGCGATTTCCTGCGCGAGGCGCGGCGCGAGAGGCGGGGGCGCGAGGAGCGCCTCGCGGCGGCGGCGCGGCGGCTCGGCGCCTTGACGCGCCTCGAGGGGCGGCGGGCGGGGGAGCGGTCGCGAATGCTCGCCCAGATCGAGGGCCGGCTGCGACGCGCATTCGCCGAGGCGCAGCAGCGCCGGCGCACGCGTCTGGCGGCTGCGTCGCAGGTTTTGAGCGCGGTCAGCTATCGCAGCGTGCTCGCGCGCGGCTTCGCCCTCGTTCGCGCCGCCGCCGGCGCGCCGCTGCCCCGCGCCGCCGCGATCGCGCCCCATCAGCCGCTGCGCATCGAATTCGCCGACGGCGAGATCGCCGCGACGGCCGACGGACCCGCCGGCGAGCCTGTGGCCCGGCGCGCCAGGGGGCGCGCGCGCAAGGACGAGCAGGGCTCGCTGTTCTAACGGGCAAGATTGGACGCTTGATTCCCGCGAGCCGGACAGCCGAGTCGCGGCGGTCGGCAAACCGGTCGAAATGCCGACGCCGCGCTGATTCGAGGCTCTCGTGAATTGACGCGTCGATATCGACGCGCGCGCCGCCGTCAGCGGAGCTTCGCGCGAATCGACGGCGCCCAGATCGACAAGATATAAAAGCAGATAGCCACGACGAGCAGGTGTTGGAAGCCGAGGAGAGTCGAGAAGGACTCAGCCAGGCCGCCGATCACCGATCCCGCGATATTCGACCCGAAGGCTTGATCGGGGTCGGCTTCATCGCGGAACGAGCGAGCGAAGATCACGCCGGCGAAGAACATCGGTCCAAGAGCGAGCACGCAAGGGATGACATAACGCCAAAGGATTCCTCCGCTCAGGAACGTATCGAACGGCGCCAGCAGCGCGGCCGCCAGAAAGGCCAGCAGCGCCGCGTAATGCGGAAGCAGCCTGCCGGAAGGCGTCTTGAGGACATAGAGGTTGGCGGCGAGGATCAACAGGAGCGCGGTGAGGAACACGGCCGAATTGACCAGCCACGTGCTGCCGAACAGCAGCGCCATCTGCACGACCGCTTTGGTTTCCAGCAGCATGAAGGCCGCGCCCAAGAAGAACATGCGGTTGTTGATCCGCAGGCGGCCCTTCGGCATGAAAAGGTAGACCATCGCGATCCCGAGCACGCCCAGCACGATCATCGAGCGCACGGTCAGAGCCGGGATCAACTTTCCGCTGATGTAGAGGAACGGCCAGTCGTCGCTGGTCGCAAGCGCGGGCGCATCGTTATCGACGATCAGTCGCGTCGGCGCGATCTTCAACCAGCGATCGCGCTGCCCGGTGGGCGCCAGGTCCGAGAGCGCGGCGAACCCGTTCACGGCCAGATTTTCGGGCGGCGAGACATTCAGCCAGAACGTGCCGTGCTGCCGAAACGCCTCGGCTATCCCAGGATTACAGCCGGCGATGATGGTCGTGAACCCGGCCGCGTCCGACGATTTCAACGTTTCCGCGTAAGGCAGCGGGAGGACGATCGGATCGCATCCGAAGACCTGCTTGGCCATGGCGGCGACCCGCTGAACGATCCACCCCTGACGGTAGTAGTTGTACATCACGAAAAGGCCGTTCGGCTTCAGCACCCGACGGATGTCCTCGAAGGCCTGTTCGGTGAAGAGGTAGCTTTCGAGGCGGATGTTGGCGTAACCGCTATGCAGGATCAGGGAGTCGACGAGGGCGTATACGACCAAGTCGTATTTGCGGTCGGTGGTGCGCAGGAAGTGCCGGCCGTCGTCGAGATGACGGACCACTCTCTTGTCTTCGTAGGGTTGGTCGGGGTGATAGCGGATGCCGATGTCTTGTATCACCGGATCGATCTCGACGGCGTCGATGGCGCCCACGCCGAAACGCAAGGCGTGGGCGATGTCGTTGCCCGAGCCGGCGCCGATGATCAATTCGTCTTGAAACGGCGGGCCGCCGCTTTGCCGCTCCAGCAAGTGAATCAGTGAGTAGGTCGAGCCGCCGGCCTCGAAAGGCACCATCGATTGATGGCCGATCGTGTTGACGGTGATTTCGCCGGTCACTTTCTGCCGATCGACAGCGTAGTAGGGCGACCAGCGCATTTCGTGCAGGCCGGTGCGATCGGTGGGAATCAAGGGGATGATCGTCAACAGCGCGAGCGTCAGGAGACGCGGCCGCGACAGAGCTTGGTCCTGATAGAGGAGATAGCCGATGCCGACGAAAATGATCAGGAACCAGACCGCCGGCTGCGCCTGCGCGAAGGACAGCGCGGAAAACGCCAGGATGCCAACGAGGCTCCCGCCGATGTTCAAGGAATAGCCGAGGACCCGATTGGGAAAGGCGTCAAAGGCGCGGCCCAGCACTTGGCCGAGCCCGACGAACATCAGTGCGATCAGGACGAAGAACAGCGCGGCGATCGATTCTATCGGGACGACAAATTGAGCCACGTCGGGGTTGCGGTATTCGGTGCCGAAGAAAACCTCCTGCGGCGAGGCCTGATGTCCGACATCCACCGCGAGTCCGCCCCAATAGGTGTAGAGGACGAGAAGCGCGTGCGTCGCCGCGAAGGTTGCGAGCGCGATGAGCGGAAACGCCGAAAGCCAGTCCCAGCGCCGGCGCGCCGCCAGGCAGCCGCAGGACATGCCCAGAAAGCAGGCGATCAGAACGACGTTGGTGAAGAATTGCAGGAAGATGACGTTCGCGGAGAACCAGCGAATGCAGGCCAGTTCGAAGAAAAGAACCAGAAACCCGACGAGAAAGAGATTGAATCCGTGCCGGCGCTCGTCGAGCCGATCAACCGTATCCATGCGCGTCTCGGACATGCAGCCCCCCCGATTCGTCTTCGCCATCGAAGCGTTTCGCGCGCTTCGAACCGGAACGCGATCTCACTGAACGCATGCTCCCAACGCTGACGATCTCGGCGCGGCGGCGTCTCCCTTTGAGCCAGGCGGGCGTCGTCGGCGGCGGCCAGGGCGTCGTTCTTCTTGAGTCGGCGTTCCCCGGTTGGCGGCCGACGCCGCCGGTTATTCGCTATGACAGCTTTCCTCTTAACGCGGACTTATCCATCGGCGCCAAACGTCAGAGATTATCCACGAGCTCAAAGGCCCGATCGCCGCGCCCGCCATGGTCGTGCGGCGACGATCGCGTCGCGCGCCCGCTTTCGTCCGCTCGCCGAGCGCCGCCGTCCCGGCGCGCCGCGCGGCCCGCGAGCCAGGCCGGCAGAAACGCGCCTAGCCAATTCGCGACGTTTCCGTCGTGCTGGAACCAGCCGTCGAGATGGCCGCGGCGCGGCTGCGCGCCGGGCCGGCTCAGGCGCTCGTGCCCGTGCGTCGTCCAGCGGCACATCATGTGGTAAGTCACCTCGGGGTGGAACTGCAGGGCGATCGCGTTGGCGCCGAAGGAAAAGGCCTGGTTGGGGAAATCCTCAGCCCCGCTCGCCAGGAGTTGGGCGTCGCGCGGCACGTCGAAGCCGTCGAAATGCCATTGGTAGACGCAGCGCGGAAACCGCGCCGCGCACAGACGGTCGGCCGCGGGCGTCGGGAGAATCGGGAAATAGCCGACTTCGCCGCGACGGTCGGGATAGGTGAAGACTCGCGCGCCCAGGTGACGGGCCAGCATTTGCGCGCCCAGGCAAATGCCGAGCAGCGGCTTTTGCTCGCGCAAGGGAACCGCCAGCCAGTCGATCTCGCGCTTGATCCAGTCGTGCTCGTCGTTGGCGCCCATCGGCCCGCCGAAGACCATGACGCCGTCGTGATCGGCGAGCGACTTGGGCAAGGGCTCCTCGAGGCTGGGGCGGCGAATGTCGAGCCGGGCGCCGAGCGCATTCAGGGCGGCGCCGACGCGCCCCGGCGTCGAATGGCCCTGATGCAGGATCATGAGAACTTTCTTGCGCCCGACGCGCTCCGTCATCGCTTTTGCTCCAAGCCTGCGAATCGAAGGCCCCTCGCGCCCTCGCCCGCGAATCGGTCCATCTTCTAGCAAGTCTTGCGCCATTTGGTTAAGGGGGAAGGGCGGCTTATCGTCTCCGCGCGGCGAACCTGCCCCGGCCGACCTTGCCCTTCGCGCCCGCCTTCTCTATAAGCGCCGCTTCGCGCCGTTTCCGACACCCCTGGAGGCAGGGCGCGATCAACTTAAAGGACATACGACATGGCAGCGATCAAGCAACTCGCGGCCGTGACGCGTAGCGGGACAGGCAAGGGGGCCGCCCGCTCCGTTCGTCGCGAAGGCCGCGTACCCGGCGTCATCTATGGCGGCGGCGAGAAAGCCGAGCCGATCTCGGTCGATTTCAAGGAAATCAACAAGCACATCTACGCCGGCCACTTCCTGACCTCGATCTTCGAGCTCGAGATCGACGGCCGCAAGGAGCGCGTCCTGCCGCGCGACTATCAGCTCGACGTCGTCACCGACAAGCCGGTGCACGTCGACTTCTTCCGGCTCAAGGCCGGTTCGCGCGTGCGCATCGGCGTGCCCGTGCATGTCGTCAATCGCGAGCTTTCGCCCGGCCTCAAGAAGGGCGGCGCGGTCAATCTCGTGCTGCACACCGTCGAATTGTTGGCGCCGGCGGACGCGATCCCCGAGTCGATCACCATCGATCTCACCGGTCTCGACTTCCACGATTCCGTGCATGTCTCGACCCTCAAGCTGCCTGAGGGCTGCCGGCCCGCCGACACCAGGGCCGACTACACCGTCGTGACCATCGTGCCGCCGACGGTGTTCCAGGAAGAGGCGCCGGCCGCCGTCGCGACTTCGGGCGCCGCCCCGGCCGCCGCCGCCGCGCCTGCCGCCGCTCCGGCCAAGGGCGCCGCCGCGGCTCCCGCCAAGGGCGCCGCCGCCGCTCCGGCGAAGGGCGCCGCCGCCGCGCCGGCCAAGCCGGCCGCCAAGAAGTGACGCGTCGGCCGCGCGCCGGTCTCTAGGCTCAAGGCCCGTCCGCCCCTCGAGGCGGGCGGGCTTTTTCATTAAGCGAGCGGTCATGCTTCTCATCGCAGGCCTCGGCAATCCCGGCGCGCGCCACGCCAAGAACCGCCACAACATCGGCTTCATGGCCGTGCAGCGAATCGCCGAGACGCATCGCATCGCTCCGTTCCGCGCGCGCTTCCAGGGGCTCGTCGCCGAAGGGCTGATCGGTGGGCAGCGCGTCGCGCTGCTGATGCCGCAGACCTATATGAACGAATCCGGCCGCAGCGTCGGCGAGGCGATGCGCTTCTTCAAGCTCGACCTCGGCGCGATCGTCGTCATCCACGACGAACTCGATCTGGCTCCCGCCAAGGTTCGGGTCAAGGTGGGAGGCGGCGCCGCCGGCCACAACGGCCTGCGCTCGATCACCGCCCATATCGGCAACGACTACAAGCGCGTCCGCCTCGGCATCGGCCACCCCGGCGACAAGGCGCTGGTCTACAACTTCGTGCTCGGCGACTTCGCCAAGTCGGAACTGCCCTGGGTGGAAGCGGTCTGCGACGCGGTGGCGCGCGCGGCGGACCTGCTCGTTTCCGGCCAGGACGCGAGCTTTCAGAACAAGACGCATCTGGCGATCGAGGCGGCGGGATTCGGCGGCAAAGAGGCGTAGCGGCCTTTCAACTCGGCCTCGGCCAGCCCGCCAGCAAGCCCTCGAGGCCCGCGACCAAGGCGAGCGGCTGATCGACCATGACGTGATGATCGGCCTCGGGAATCTCGAAATAGGGCGAACCGGGCGCGAGCAGGCTCATCGCGTAAGCGGCGTCCTCGGCGCGCGCCAGCTTCGAGGCCCCGCCTCGGATGACCGCCACGGGGCGCTTGACGGCGCGCAGAAGCGGCGCCGGATCCTCGCGCTCGATGTCCCGCCACAGAAAGTAATCGAACCGCCAGGTCCAGCCGTCGCCCTCGGGCGGCAGAATCTGGCGCAGGCCGAGGCGCGCGATATGGTCGGCGATGAAGAGATTGGCGCAGGGCTGAACCGGCGCGAAGCGGAACCGCGCCATCGCGGCCGCGAAGGTCGGATAGACGCGATGGGGCTTGAACTCGCGATCGCCGCGCCCGCCTTGCCTCTGTCGGTCGGGCGCGAACACCGGCGGATCGACGATGACCGCCGCCAAAAATTTCTCGCCATGCGCGGCCGTCAGCGTCAGGGCCATGCGGCCGCCGAAGGAATGTCCGACGAGGATCGGCGGCCCGCTCTCGTTGAGCCCCGTCGCTTCGGCGACCTCGATCGCCTCGCGCTGGAAAAGTTCGCGCGAATAGCGGGGCCGCCAGTCCGAGCCGCCCATGCCCGACCAGGACAGCGCGACGACGCGCCGGCCGTGAGCGAGAAAAGGCGCGATGAAGGACCACCAGTCGGCATGCGCGCCGCTGCCGTGCAGCAGCAGGAGCCCCGGCTTCGTCCGCGCCTGCGCGGGCTCCCAGGTCAAGGTCTCGATCCTCGCTCCCGCGACCGTGACGAAGCCGCGCGCGGGCCTGTGACGCAACACGCGCGTAAACCATTCCGGCGCCTCGGGCCGCTCCCCCTGGAAAGACGCGAGCGGCTGGGTGAGATGAGGATCGTCCATGGGCTCTTTCGGAAATGCCGGTTCGATGACCCTCGTCGGCGGCGCGAGGGCCTGTCAAGTCGGCGCGCGCGCACAAACGCATGCGAAGTCGGCTTGCCTTCGCCGATCGGACCGCTAGCATCGGCGCCGAGCGAGGGACGAGCCTCGCGAACGGAGACTTGAATCGATGAAAGCCGTATTGAGCAAGGCTCCGGGCGGGCCCGCGTCCCTTGTCCTCGAGGAAATCGCCGATCCCATGCCGCGACCCCGCGAGGTCGTCATTCGCGTGGCCGCCTGCGGCGTGAATTTTCCCGATTCGCTCATCATCGAGGACAAATATCAGATGAGGCCGCCGCGTCCCTTCTCTCCGGGGGGCGAGGTTTCCGGCGTGATCGAAAGCGTCGGCGCCGAGGTCGAGGGCTTGGAGATCGGCCAGCGCGTGCTTGCTTCGCCGGGCTGGGGCGGCATGGCGGAGAAAGTCGCGGTCGCCGCGGCGCGCGTCATGGCGATTCCCCACGCCATGCCGTTCGACGAGGCGGCTTCGTTGCTCTTCACCTACGGCACGACCTATCACGCGCTGAAGGATCGCGCGCATCTCAAGCCGGGCGAGAGCCTGCTGGTTCTCGGCGCGGCGGGCGGCGTCGGCTCCGCGGCCGTCGAACTCGGCAAGGCGATGGGCGCGCGCGTCATCGCCGCCGCTTCGACGCAGGAAAAGGTCGATTCTGCGATGAGCTGGGGCGCCGATTCCGGCGTCGTCTATCCCTCGGGCCCGTTCGACAAGGACGGCGCCAAGAAGCTCACCGATCTCTTCAAAATCGCTTGCGGCGAAAACGGCGCCGACGTCGTCTACGACAGCGTCGGCGGCGATTACAGCGAAGCGGCGCTGCGCGCGATCGCGTGGGGGGGCCGCTTTCTCATCATCGGCTTCCCCGCGGGAATCGCCAGGATTCCGCTCAATCTCGCGTTGCTCAAGGGCTGCGACATCGTCGGCGTGTTCTGGGGCGAATTCGCGCGCCGCGATCCCGGGGCCAACGCGGCCAACAACGCCGAGTTGATCGCGCTTTACAGCGCCGGCAAGATCAAGCCGCGCGTTTCCGCCCGCTTTCCGCTCGCGCGCGCCGGCGAGGCCATCGCCTTGCTCGCCGGACGCGGCGCGCTCGGCAAAGTCGTCGTCACGATCCCGTGAGGCCGCGGGAAGCCGTCGAGCCCGCGCCGGCGCTCGCTTCATCGGCGCGGGCGACGGCGGCTGAACGCGCGCGACGCCTCGAGGCCGGCCGCCCGTCCCGAATTCCGGCTATTGCGCCGAAGTCTGCAGCGCCAGCGCGTGCAGCTCGCCGCCCATGCGGCCCTTGAGCGCGCCATAGACCATTTGGTGCTGCTGCACGCGGCTCTTGCCCGCGAAGGCGGCGCTGACGACGTTGGCGGAATAATGATTGCCGTCTCCGGCCAGATCCTTGACTTCGATCCGCGCGTCGGGAAACGCCTCGCGGATCATGCTCTCGATTTCGGCGACGGACATGGCCATGGTTATTTCGTCTCCACTTGCGGTTCGCTCGGCCGATCCCCGGTCGCGGCCGCCAATTTTGCGATCACGTCCTTGGCCGGCTCCGAACAGGGGATCGTCACGCCGCCGATGAGGTAGATGCTGCACTTCGTCGGCTCGGACGCGGCGATCGCGACGACCTGATCGGGACGAACATAGTTGAAGCCGGCGAGCGCCTTCACCACCACGAAGTTGATCATGCCCGCTCTCCCCCAGGCCCGTCCATATAGGCGGGAAACCACGATTCGAACGCCTCGACGAGCGCCGCGATTGCAAGCGGCGCCTCGCCGGGCAGATCGAGCGTCCGCCCGCCCGTCGTCCCCAGCCGCATCGCCGGGACGCCGGCGCGGCGCGCCTCGGTAAGAAGCGCTTCGCAATCGTCGGGGCGCGCCGTCACGACATAGCGACCCTGGTCCTCGCCGAAGAAAAAGCCGTGCGCGGGGCCTTCGACCGCGCTTTCATCGATCGCGACGCCGATCCCGCCCGCCATCGCCATTTCCGCGAGCGCGACCGCGAGGCCGCCGTCCGAGAGATCGTGCACGGCGCCGACCTTGGACCCGCGGATGAGCGAGAAGACGAATTCGCCGTTGCGCCGCTCGGCCGCGAGATCGACCGGCGGCGGCGCGCCCTCTTCGCGCCGCAGAATCGTCGCCAGCCAGGCCGAACGGCCGAGCCAGCTTGGGCTCCCGCCGATCAGCAGCACGGCGTCGCCTGCGCGCTTGAAGGCCAGCGTGGCGGCTTGCGCCACGTCAGCGACGAGCCCGACGCCGCCGATCGCCGGCGTCGGCGGAATGCCGACGCCCATGGTTTCGTTGTAGAGCGAGACGTTGCCGGAGACGATGGGGAAGTCGAGCGCGCGCGCCGCCTCGCCGATGCCGGTGAGACAGCCGACGAACTGCCCCATCGCGTGGCGGTTTTCCGGGTTGCCGAAATTGAGATTGTCGGTGAGCGCGAGCGGGCGCGCGCCGACCGCGATGAGATTGCGCCAGGCCTCGGCGACGGCCTGCCTGCCGCCCTCGACCGGGTCCGCCTCGCAATAGCGCTCGCTCGCGTCGGTCGTCAGCGCCAGGCCCTTCGGCCCGTCGCCGAGCCGCACCACCGCCGCGTCGCCGCCCGGACCTTCGATGGTGTTGCCGAGAATCAGCGTGTCGTATTGCTCATAAACCCAGCGCTTGCCGCACAGATCCGGCGAAGCGAGGAGTTTCAGCAGCGCCTCGCGCGTCGACACCGGCGGCGCGAGGCTCGCCGCGTCGAGAATCGGCGACTTCGGCGTCGGCGTCCACGGCCGATCGTAGAGCGGCGCCTCGTCGCCGAGTTCCTTGATCGGCAGATCGGCCTTGACCTCGCCGCCATGCTTGACGACGAAGCGCTTGGCGCCCGTGGTCTTGCCGATGATCGCGAAATCGAGACCCCATTTGCGGAAGATCGCTTCGGCGGCGGGCTCCTTCTCGGGGTGGAGCACCATCAGCATCCGTTCCTGGCTTTCCGACAGCATCATCTCGTAGGCGCTCATCCCCGCTTCGCGGCAGGGGACGCGATCGAGATCGAGTTCGACGCCGAGATCGCCCTTGGCGCCCATCTCGACCGCCGAGGAGGTGAGGCCCGCCGCGCCCATGTCCTGAATGGCGATCACCGCGCCCGAGGCCATCAGTTCGAGGCACGCCTCGAGCAGCAGCTTTTCGGCGAAGGGATCGCCGACCTGCACCGTCGGGCGCTTGGCCTCGGCGTCGGCCTCGAACGCGGCCGAGGCCATCGTCGCGCCGTGGATGCCGTCGCGCCCGGTCTTGGAGCCGAGATAGACGATCGGATTGCCGACGCCCGTCGCCTTGGCGTAAAAAATCGCGTCGGCGCGCGCGACGCCGACCGCCATGGCGTTGACGAGGATGTTGCCGTCGTAGCCCTTGTTGAAGCCGACGGAGCCGCCGACCGTCGGCACGCCGAAGGAATTGCCGTAGCCGCCGATGCCGGCGACGACGCCTGCGACGAGATGACGCGTCTTGGGGTGGTCGGGCGAGCCGAAGCGCAGGAAGTCGAGGCAAGCTACGGGGCGCGCGCCCATGGTGAAGACGTCGCGCAAGATGCCGCCGACGCCCGTCGCCGCGCCCTGATAGGGCTCGATGAACGAGGGATGGTTGTGGCTCTCCATCTTGAAGACGCAGGCCTCGCCGTCGCCGATGTCGATGACTCCGGCGTTCTCGCCCGGCCCCTGAATGACCCACGGCGCCTTGGTCGGCAGCTTGCGCAGGTGCAGGCGCGAGGATTTGTACGAGCAATGCTCGTTCCACATCGCCGAGACGATGCCGAGCTCGGTGAAGGTCGGCGTGCGCCCGATCAACGCGACGAAGCGCGCGTATTCCTCGCTCTTCAGCCCGTGGCCGATGGCGAGCGCCTCGTCGACTTTCGGTTCCCTGTCGTCCAACGCGGCGCGTCCTGTCGGTGATGAGCCCTGCGTCCGAATAGACGCGCGCAAGCGGCATGGCAATGGGCGGCCGCGCCGGGCCGCGCCGATCGCCGCCCGGCCGCGATCAAACGCCGCGCCGCGTTGAAAAGAGTCGACAGACTGTTCTTGTTATGTTCCAATCAACAACAAGTCCCGGAACTTCAACGACGAGGGCCTGATGCTGCATTTGCCCGCGATGCGAATATTCGGTCTGCGGCCGGGAGGCGTCCAATGCGGGCGCGACGGCCTGTTCGTCGGCTCGGTCCCTCTGTTGCGTCGCGAGCGCGGTTTCGGCGGTCGCGAAGTCTGGTCCGTCCGCCCGCAGAGCGAACTCGACGACGAACTGACGGCGCGATACGGCCTGCCGATCGACACGACGGCGAAGGCGGGCGGGCTCGCGTCGGTCGCGCGGGCGCTCGATCGCGGCGACTTGGCGCTGGCGGGGATCGCCGCGGTGCTGCTGCAATTTCCCGATCCGCCGCCCCTCGAGAAGGGGACGCCTGCGTCGAATGATTGGGGGAGGCTGGCCGCCGAACTCGCGGCAAGCGGCCTCCTCAAGGGCGACTGGGATCCGGCCAAGCATCCGCGCACCGGCCAAAAGCCGAATCCGGGGTGGTTCGCCGAAGTTGTGCGCGAGGCCAGGGCGCTGACCGCGCGGATGCGCGCATGGCCCTCGCCGAGATTCAACAAGGCGCTGCGCGAATTGGTGAAAGACGTCGCGGAGAAGGGCGGGCTTTCCGAGTTCGGGCCGTATGGCGATGCGGTCGCACTCGTATGGGAGCTCGCGCAACAACTCGGGCCCTCGGCGCTCAACGACGGCGAGCAGCGCGCGATCGAACAGACCAACGCCTATTTCGATCCGCCCAAGACGCTGGAGGAGCTCCAGGCGAAGCCGACGCAAAACACTCTCGGCTATGAGCGGCATCATATCGTCGAGCAGAACGACGATAACGTCGAGAAAGACGTGGTCGTAAAATTCGGGCGCGACGCCATCGACGATCCCAGCAATTTGGTGTGGGTTGCTAGGCTAAAGCATGAACTGATCACCGCATACTACAATGAAATCGACCCTGGCGATCCTCAAGAACGTCGCCGAAGAGACGTGATCGGTGAAGACGAGTTTGAGACCCAGCGCGAAATAGGGTTAGCGGTCTTACGAAAATTTGGAGTCCTGCAATGAGCGCGGAAGCCTATGCTCAAATGAGCACCGATGAATTGATCGCCGAGTTCGTCCGCCTGGCTGAGGCGCTTCGCAGCCTCTGGACTTTTTGGTCTAAGACCCCACAGGCGACGCCGGAACGTAAAGCGATGCAACTTGAACTCAGAGCGATCGGCGCCGAACTCTGTGCGCGCAAGCCGATCGAGAAGATGCGCCCGCTGTTCGATCACGAAAGCGTCGACGTGCGATTCTACGCCGCCATGAACTTTCTTCCGGTCGATCCGGATTGGGCGATCGCGGCGATCTCGGCGCACACGGCGGACCTATCGACCAAGGACGTCATCGCGCTTCGCGCGCGGGCGAAGAAGCGCCCGCCCGCCCGCCCAACCGTTAAGGACATGTCGACGGACCAACTGGTCGCGCGGTTCGAGGACGCCGGGATTCGCAGCTACGCGACGCGATTTCTCGGCGGCGAATTCGAGCCGTTCGATGTCGAATTGTACAATCGAATCACCAGAGAAACCCGCGAGATCGTCGACGAGTTGAAGGCCCGCGACGCGTTGACCCGGCTGCTCGCGCTGCTCGACCACCCGAACATTTCGGTTCGTCGCACCGCCGCGACATACGCCATATCCGTCGCGCCCGACCGCACGCTCCCCGTGCTTGAAGCGGTCAATGCGAGCCGGGATTCGATTGAGGCGCCCAGGGCGTCTTCAACACTCGATCGTTGGCGCGAGAAGGAAGGAAAGGCGGGCTCGCCTTGAGCCGCGACGCGGCGCCGATCAACCGCCGCGCGGCGGGATGATCGTCACGACGAAACTGACGGGTTTTCCCTTGTGGCCCCAAAAGTCGTGCGCGAGTGTCATGTCCGTCTGCGTCGCCTGCGGCGTGGCGAGGGCGGCGGTCGCGGCGAGACAATCGGCATCGTCTTTCACGCAGACCGAAAGCAGGCCGTTCTCGGCGAGCGCCTGCGGCGTGACCCAGCGGTTGCGGAAGAAATCGAAATGGACGAAGCCGTGCGGCCGGTCCGGGCTGTAGAAGGCGACCCCGTTTTCGTAGAGGTGAGTGCCCCCGACATAGGCCAGCGGCCGCCCGGTCTTCTCGCGCCACAAACTCGTCGCCGCCGCAGCGAGCTCCTTGCGCGGCTGAACGTCGTCGGCGTCGTGCGAATACCACGCTCTCGCCAGCGCGACGGCGGGCGAGGCGACGAGCGCGCCCAGGCTCAGCGCCGCGGCGAGCCCGGCGGCGGCGGCGCGCAACCGCATGAGGCGGCGCGCCCCGGCGATTTCGATCGCCAGCAGCGGCATCAGGCTGAACGTTCCGATCAGCATGTTCGTCGAGACTTTCGTGCGTAGCGCGAGCCCCGCGAGCACGGTCAGGATCAGCGGCGCCGTGGCGAGGATCGTCAGCAGGCGAAACCGCGGGTTCGTCCATTGCGCCGGGATCGTCGCCGCCGCTTCGCTCGGCCGCGGGCGCGCGACGATCGCCACGACGGCGAAGACGAGCGCGTTTTGCGCCAGCGCGCCGAAAAACGCCGTCGCCGCGTGGAAGGCGACGTCGTCGAACCCGCGCCCGGAGATACGGGAGAGGTAACGCAGCGGCGGCGCGCCGCTCGACAACAGCCACCACAGGTGCGGCGCGCACAGCGCGGCGGCGACGCCCGCGGAGACGTAAGGCGAAGCCGAGGCGAAATAGCGCTGGCGAAGGGGATGCTGGAGCGCTGCGATCAGACAGGTCGCGGCAAGGATCAGCGCGTAATATTTCGACAACAGCGCCAGGCCCATGCACAGCCCGAACAGAACCGCGTCGAGGAGGCCGCGCCCATCGACGGAGCGCAGGAAGAAATAGAGCGTCCACGGCCAGATCGACAGGAATATCGAGTTCGCGTTGTATTTATAGGCGAGGAACGTATAGAACGGCGTCAGCAGCAGCAGCAGCGTCGCCGCCGACCGTTTCTCGCCCTCGGCGAAGCGGCCGATCAGCCGCCAGGCGCCGAGAAGGCCGATCCCGGCGTTGAGGCTGCCGAGGATCGCGAAGGCCCAGCCGGCGCGCGGAAAGACCGAGAACCAGACGCCGCAGATCCAGGCCCAGAACGGCGGGTGCTGGTTATAGCCGAGCTGGAACTCCTGGCCCCAGACATAGGCCTCGGCCATGTCGTTGTGGACCGAGGCCGGCGCTTGCGAGATCGCGAAATACGCCGACCACACCGCGACGAAAGCGGCGAACAGCGCTAGTGTGAGCCCCGCTCCCGGCTCGGCCGCCGCGCCGCGTGCTTTGAAACTCCAGCCCGCGTCGTCCGCGATGCCGCGTCGCCCCTCAGCCGCCATCCCGATGCCGCTTTCCCCGCAATGTCGTTGCGGCAGGCATAGCGACATGGGCGAGAAAGTCCAACAGGGATCGCGCCGTCTGCGGGTCACGATTTCGCCAGCACGCCCTCGATCCACGCGATCAGATCCGTCTTGACCTCCTCGCGGTTGATCTCGTTGAGCATTTCGTGCCGGCCGTCGGGATAGAGGCGCACTTTCGGCGCGAGGCCGGCGGCGCGATAGGCGTCGATCAGGCTCTGGAGATCGACCCCGACGGGATCGCGCGCGCCGCTCATGACATAGATCGGCAAGGTCTTGGGAATGCGCGCGATCGCGTCGGGCGCGAGCGGCGGCGCCAATCCGCCGAGGAGATCGATCACCAGTTGCGTGGTGACGTCGAAGCCGCACAGCGGGTCGGCGACATAGGCGTCGACTTGCGCCGGATCGCGCGACAGCCAATCGAAATCGGTGCGCGCGGGCCGGAACGGCTTGTTGAATTCGCCGAACATCATCGCCCTGAGAAGCGCGCTTCTGCCGCGCGGGCCCAGACGCCAGCGCTCGAAGCGCGCGACGAGGGCGCCGACGGCGGCGATGGCGGGCGGGCGTCCGTTGGAGCCCGACAGGATCGCGCCGGCGAGCGCCTCGCCGTGATCGACGATGAAGCTCTGGCCCAGGAACGAGCCCATGGAATGGCCGAAAAACAGGATCGGCGCGCCGGGATGGTCGGCGGCGATGCGGCGGTTGAGCGTCCACAGGTCGGCGAGACACAATCGCCATCCGTCCTCGGCGGCGAAGAAGCCGAGTTCGTCCGGCGCGGCGGTCCGTCCGTGACCGCGGTGGTCGTCGGCGTAGACGCCGATCCCGGCGCGGTTCAGCGCGAGGGCGAGATCCTGGTAACGCTGGGAATGTTCGGCGAGCCCATGCGCGATCTGAACGATCGCCCCCGGCGGCGCGTCGGGAAGCCAACGCCGCACGAAAATGCGCGCGCCGTCGCTCGCCTCGAGCATGAAATCCGATGCCGCCATGGTCGCGTTTCCCCAGCCGAATTTTTCTTGCGGGCGATCGAGACGCAAGGCGTCGCCCAAGGGGGCAATCTGCGGCGCCGCTTTCGTTCCCGCAAGGGCTGTGGAGTTGGCGGTGAAGATCGAAACGCATGGCGCCGGCCGGCGAGTGGCCGGCGCGGGTGGGGAGAGACATTCGCCCCGCCATTTTGCACGCGTCAGGCGCCTGATATTTCGAGGTTGGAATTGGCGGGAGGGATTGTTGATTTTGACGCCGGCGGCACGACCCTTTCGTCGAGCAAGGCTGCTAGGCGCGCTCGATTAGACCGCAATAGCAGCCGCGTTTTGCGTTGTGCGCATGGATGTACGCAACTTGAGGATTGGCAAGAAGGCGGTGGATGACGGGCTCGACCTCCCGTCCATCGACAACATCGGCGTCGATCATCATATGCTCGGCGTCATAGGCCCGCAGAGACAACAATCGCAGCCTCATGACCTCAGGGATTTCGCCAACGCGGTCGTAAGGGACCTCGGACCCCTCCCCAATGAAAATTGCGTGCGTGGCGCGATAGGGCGTATTGGCGGGTTGGCAGACGTGGTTGAGCAAGAGAACTCGCTCGCCGAGATCAACGTCGCGCATCGCGATGCGATCGGGAAAGCCAGGTTTCTTATCGACGACGTAGCGCTTGGCGCCCTTTAGAGCCAATTCTTCCTCGCTCAGCCCATAGAGATAACGAAAAGGCTCTGGCGACAGGCCAGAAATGCGGAAATTCATGATGGTCTCCTTAAATGAGGGGGAGGCGAAGCATGCAGCGCGCCAAACCTTCGGGCCACCCGATTCCTGCGGCGCAATGTCTTGCGGCCACGGCGCAAGTAGGAGGAAATTGGCGGCTCGATCGCGACCCTGCCCGCAAGCCCGCGCTCAGTCCGCGCCTTCGCTCCCCGGCGCGATTCCCGGCGGCAGCGCCAGGCAGTGGTCGGCGATGGCGCCGGCGGTGGCGATCCAGACGCGCTCGCGCGCCGCCGCGATATGGCGCAGCGCGCGGCGCAGGGGGCGCAGGCGGTGGGGCTGGCCGACGATATAGGCGTGCAGCGCGATCCCCATCACCAGCGGCGCCTCGGCGGATTGTTCGAGCATCTCGTCGAAGGCGTCGACGATCATGTCGGCGAACTCGGCGCCGCTGGCGCCGCGCACGACGATGGCGGGGATGTCGTTGAGCTCCTGCGGATAGGGCACGGCGAGCAGCCGTCCCCCGCCGCGGACCCTGAGGTATACCGGCTGATCGTCCATCGCCCAATCCAGCACATAGCGATAGCCGGCCTCGGCGAGGAGATCGGGCGTCGCCGCGCTCTCGGAAATCCAGGGACCGAGCCAGCCCGCGGGCGCTCGCCCCTCGTGCGCGCGAATGCGCGCGGTCGCCTCTTCGATCAGAGCGCGTTCGGCGGCCTCGGGGAGGGTTCCCTGACGTTCGGAATTGGTGCGGCCGTGCCCGACGATTTCGTCGCCGCGCGCCCGGAACGCCGCGATCAGATCCGGCGCTTCGTCATAGAGGTCGGAATTGAGGAGGATCGAGGCGGGAAAATCCTCCGCCGCGAAGAGATCGATGAGCCGCCACGCGCCGACGCGGTTGCCCCAGTCGCGCCAGGAATAGTTCATCACGTCGGGCTGATGGGGCGCCGGCGCCAGAGCGGCGCCGAATCCCTCTGCGAAGGCGAAGGTCTCGAGGTTGAGCCCGAGATAGACGGCGAGCCGCTTGCCGCCCGGCCAGTCGTATTGCGGCCGCGTCTTGATCGCGCTGTAGCGATAGCGCCCGTGACTTTGCGACTTCATCGGCTCGATCCTCGCGCGCCGCGCCTGTCGCGGCCCTAACAGCCCATTGCAAAGGCGGCGCCGCGCGCGCTCGCCGTGGGAGGCAGGCGTCGAAAGGGAGGGTCGGCTCGTCAAAATCGCCGCCACAGCGCGACGACGATCCCGCTTTCGCGGTTGGCGTTGACGGCCCTCAGCGTCGTGTACGCGCCGAGCTGCACCGACCAGATCTTGTTGAAATCGTAAACGAGACTCGGCTCGACGGTCATGGTTTGCTCCGCGGGAAAGAGCGCCGCCCGCGATCCGTTCGAGACGGAGTTGAAGGATTGCACCATGATCGTCACGTCCTGGCGCGGATGGACGCCGAAGGTCAGATCGGCGCGCCACTCGTCGGGGGGACCGTCGGCGCGCGTGCGATAGCCGAGGCTGGCGTCGAGGAAGCTCTGCCAGCTCCCGAGGACGAAGCTCGAGCCGGCGAGCATGCGCCAGTCGCTGTCGAATCCGGTGTTGCCGGCCTGCGCGGGCCGCAGGGCGTCCTCAGCGCCGGGAACGAGCGCGGTCCCCTGCACCGACCAGACCAGCGATTGCGACGAAAACAACCGCGCGCGCAGGCCCGCGGCGCTATAGTCGAGACCGCGATAGGAATCGGCGATCGGCGCGGCGATGGCGTAGTCTTCGAGCCCCGTCTGAACGAAAGCGGTCAGCCAGTCCCGCAGGCCGTATTCTATGTCGAGGGAGGTTTCGAGGCGCGTCTCGCGCGCGGCGCCGGCGCCGGCGCCGGTCTGTCCGCCGAAGTCGCCCTCGCCCGCCGTCAGCGAAAGGATCGCCTGGCCCGTTCCTTCGGGCCACGTCCAGGCGCCGGCGAGCGCCGCGGCGGGAACGACAACCGCCAGCGAGGCCGCCGCGACGCGCCTCCACCCTTTTTGAACGCAACCCGCCACGCAAACCCCCGCAACAGCTGGAGGCGCCGGCCGCGTTTCGCGCGCGGCTCGAATGCACAGAATGTTTTTAAGTGACCCCGCCCGGCAATCCACGCCCAACAGCTGGATTACGCAGGGAAGGCGGATCGGCTGTCAAGCGCGAAAACGATCTCGCGGGCCGAATTCGAGGCGGCGGTCCGCCGCGGCGAGCGCGGCGGCCGAAGAACAAACGCGGGCTTGGGCGCACGGCCAATTCACAAGGAATTGGCGTTGGCCAAGCCGCCGTCGGAGCGCCGTAACGCGCTAGAAGTCGAAAAACTTGCGGCGCAGCGCGTCCTCGTATTGCTTCTTGGCGGTTTTGACTGCGTTGCGAAGCTCGTCCTCGCGAAAATGCGCGGCCTCCCACTCGTCGACTTCGGCGACCGAATGATTGACCGAGGCCAGCGCCTCTTCCTCTCGGATCGCCTTGATCCATTCCTCGACCGCCGCTTTGTAGGCGGCTTGCATCTGATCGAGTTCCGCTTCGTCTTCCATGGGGCGCCTCCGCTTTGGCAAGGCGTATATCGGCGATATGACCGAGAGAAGACAGTTGGCGCGGGGCGGAGCGGCCGGCGCGGCGATCGAGGAATCTCCGCTCGGCCGCGCCGGGCGCGCGGTCGCCCATTTCCCGGACTATGCGACGCCGCGCAAGGTCTGGCTGACGCTCGAACCCTGGACTATCGCCGCCGCCCTGATGACGCCGACGCTGAAACGTCAGGCGATCGAAGGCGCTTTCGCCAAGGAGATCGCCGGCCTCTACGCGAAGTGACTAACTGACCTCGTCCGTCCAGACCTTGAAACTGACCAGCGTGTTGGGGCCGAACGTGTGGGTGATCGGCACGTCGGCCGCGTCGCGCCCTTGCGCGATCAGCACGCGGCCGATTCGCGGCACGTTGTTCCTCGCGTCGAACGTATGCCACCGCCCGCCGAGATAGGCCTCGAACCAGCCGGCGAAATCCATCGGGCCATAGGGCGGCGGCATGCCGATGTCCCCGAGGTATCCCGTGCAATACCGCGCGGGAATGTTCATGCAGCGGCAGAATGCGATGGCCAGGTGCGCATAGTCGCGACAGACGCCCCGGCCTTCGTTGAAGACCTCCCAGGCCGTCATGGTGGCGCGCGCATGCTCGTAGCCGAAGGCGATGCGGCGATGGACGAAATCGCAGATCGCCTGGACGCGCGGCCATCCCGGCGGCGAATTATGAAAGAGGCTCCAGGCCGCCTCGGACAGGCGATCGGTCTCGCAATAGCGACTGCCGAGGAGATAAACGAGGGTCTCCGCCGGCAAATCCTCGACCGCGTGTTGCCAAGCCGAAGGGGCGACCGCGTCCGGCAGGCCGCTGTCGCGAACGAGGCCGTCGGCCGACAAACGCATTTGGCCGGCGGGAGCGACGATGCGGCTGCACCAATTGCCGAAGCCGTCGCGGTAGGGGTAGATCGGCACGGAGGGGCTGGTGGTCAGATTGTCGGGGACGATGACGTCGGAGGCGCGGGTGAAATGGATGCCGAGAACCATGATCACCGGCGTCGCTTGCGGAAAGTCGTAGATCAGCTCGTAGCCGACACGAATCTTCATTCATAACCCCCTGGCTTCGTAGTCTTCCGGCGACGCGGAAGACCTAGCGATCGAGCGGGCGTCCGAGAGCGCGTCGAAACCGAGATATTGGCGCGCAAGTTCGAACGAGCGAATGTCGATGTGTCGCCGCACCCTAACGCCTCGACGTCGCGCCGTCGATCAACCCTGTCGGACGATCCGGGGCCGCGTGAAGCGTTGGGGAACGGCCGAGACCGCCGCCGGCGCATTGGCCGTGACGCTCACTTCGACCTCCATGCCGAGAGGGTCCGACGCGAAGCCGGTGAAGGTGCCGTGGAGCGGGATCGCGTGGTGCGGATCGCGCACGACCGCGACGGTGACGAGACCGTTCGCGCCGGCGCCGCCGTGCGTGGGATCGAAATCGATCCAGCCGGCTTCCGGCAGATAGACTTGCGCCCAGGCATGGGTCGAGCCGCGGGCCGAGCCGCCCGAGGGTTCGCTGGGATCGTCGAGCGGGACGGCGAGATAGCCTGACGCGAATCGCGCCGCGACGCCGAACGAACGCGCCGCCTCGATCATCAACATGGCGAAATCGCGGCAGCTGCCATGACCCAGCCGGAGCGTCTCCAGCGCCGGCTGGATTCCCTTCGCTTCTCGCCGTTTGTAGAGGAAGTCGCGATGGATGCCCCGCGAGAGCCGGGTGAGCAGTTCGTAGGCGCCGATTGATCCATCCGCGGGCAGGAACCGACGCGCCCAGCGGCCAATTTCGCCGTCGGGATCGGCTTGATGGCGTTGGATGTAGTGGGCGAGGTCCGGCGTCTCGTCGGCGCTATAGGCGACCGGAAAGGCCCTGGCGTCCTCGAGATCGAGGCTCGCGGCGTCGAGCGGCGAATGCTCGAGGCGAACGACGCTCTCGAAGCGCAGATTCTTCGCGCGCCCGGAAAACCGCGCGATCCCGACATGATTGCCGAAAGCGTCCTGAACGAAGCGCAGGCTCCTTGGCTCCGGGTCGATCCGAAGGCGCGCCTCGATCACTCTCTGGTCGTGCGAGTCGCGTGGGCGCAGCATCATCCGGTGCTCGCCAAAGGCGACCGGCCGCCGGTAGCGATAGGTCGTGACGTGCCGAATGGTCAGTGACGGCATTGTGCCTCCGCGCCGCCTATGAAGCATGATTCGGGCCATTCGAACCATACCGGCCGCTTCGCGAGATTCGCCGCCGGGCCTGCTTCGCTCCCGCTTTCCCCAGCAAAATGGATTTGAGCGCGGCCGGCGCGCAATCGCCACGCGATTCCCTCGCTTCGCATCCGGCTATCGATCGGCGGACGCCAAACCGCGCGGCCGCGCCGCGATCGCCTGGTCGGCGGCGGCTACGCCGGTGAGAAAGGCGCCGTGCGCGGTGGAAAAGTCGCTTCGCGAGCAGGCCTCGCCGGCGAAGAACAGCCGGCCGTCGACCGGCGCGGCGAGCGCCGCCCGGCAGTCGGCCTTGCCGGGCAGGGCGTAGGAATAGGAGCCGCGCGCGAAGGGATCGCTTCCCCAGCGATGGAGCTGCAGCGGCGCCACCCGGCGGGCAAAGCCGGCGCCGAATAGGCCGACGAGTTCGGAAACGGCGAAGTCGAAGAACGCCGCCTCGCCGCCCGTCTCGAGCTCGGCCGCCAGCGCGCCGCCGAAATAGGCTTCGACCATCGGCCTGCCGAAGGGGCGGAATTGATAGGCCGCCGTCGCCGTGCGGCGGGCGTCGCCGAAAGCGCGGCTGTCGCCGTCGAATTGTTCCGCATCCGCCAGGGACAGAAACAGTTTGTCGGCGAGCCCCAGCGGCAGGCCCGCCGCGGCCCGTGTCTTCTCCGGCAGGGCGGGAAAGAACAAATCTTCCCGCTCGGCGATGAGGGCGCTCGGCAGCGTGACGATGACGGCGTCGGCGACGATCGGGCCTTGCGTCGTCTCCACGCGCAAGCGCCGGCCGCGGCGGTCGATGCGCTCCGCCGCGCAGTCGAGCGCGATCGTCAGATCGGCGCCGTGATCGGCGATGACGCGGCCAAAGCCTTCGACGACGCGCCAGTTCACGCCGTCGTCGTCGTAGCGGGCGAGATCGCGCAGCGACACGAAATCGAGCTCCGCGCCGCTGTAATAAGTGCTGACGGCGTTGACGAGATTGTTCCAGGGACCCTGCGGCTCGAGGAGCGCCGCGGCCGGGCGGTCCGGCTCGCCCTCGGGATAGGCGTCCACTTTGGCGTGAAAGCCCCACATCGCCTCGCGGAAGGCGGCGCCGTCGGCGGGGACAAGGCCGATCTGGGCCGACGGGCGCATCCACGGCGGCGGCGTCTTGTCGATCGCGCGGCCTTGCGCCTCGGCGATCGGCGTCCAGGGATTGCGCCCGGCCGAGTGAAGCCAGCCGCAGCCGAGGTCGATGGGAAAACCGGCCGCCTCGAGGGTCCACGCCCGCCCGCCGAGCCGCGATCGCGCCTCGATCAGCAGCGCCTCGACGCCGGCCTCGCGCAGGCGGCGCGCCGCGGCGATTCCCGCCGCCCCGCCGCCCACGATCACGACCTCGAATTCGCCGCCCGCCATGTCCGAGATCCCCGTCGCGATTGCGAAGCGAGGATCGCATTGTTGCGCGGGGTTTGACAATTGGGAGAGCGGCGGCGGTAATTCCGTCATCAGCCGCGCGCCGTCCCGTAACATTGGCCGCGACGGCCGAGAAATTCAGGGAAACGGCGGTAATCTCATGCCTGCGTGGTCATCGAAGCTGCGAAACGCGCCGTTCGGCATGATGGCGCTGCTCGCGCTCGCCATTGGCCTCTACGTCGCCGTGCTCGCCAACGCCGTCCCCCCGAGCGGGGGCGGCGAAGAGCGGATCAGCCAAGCCTTTGGCGCGTTCTTCCTGACGCTGTGGCTGTGGATCGTCCTGGCGCTGCTGCTCGTGGTCGGCGGGATCATGGGCCGGATGCCGCGCTGGGTCGCGATCTCGGCGATCTTTCTTCATCCCCTGTCCGGCCTCGCCGCTTTCGTCGCGCTGGACGCCGTGTCGCGCCACGTGAGCGGGGCGATGATATTCGTCGTGTTGTTGCCGCCCTTGATCGCCGGCTACGCCCTCTGGGCGCGCCTGCCGCAGCTCCACGAGGCCTATCCCGAGCGCGACGTCAGCCTCGCCGTGTGGGTCGCGGTGGCGGCGTCGACGGTCGGGGGGATGGTGTCGGGGTTGTAATAATGACTTTCGGCGGCCGAAGGGCGGCGAGCACGCGCCAGCTTGAACGCGCGGCGCGATCGGAAAGAATGGGGGTTCGGTAGGCTGCCCCGTGACGACGCAACGAAAGACAGGGAGCGCAGTTCGATCATGCCTGTCGCCTGGGACGACATCTTCACGGCCTTCGAGTTTCTCAGCACGGGAGATTCGGACACATCGGCCTATCTCTGCCGCGAAACCGGCGAAGTGTTCTGGCATTCCGAGTTCGGCGACAACTTGGAGGAACTGCCCGACGACGTCGACGACGAAGCGAAATACGTCGCCTTGCCGAACCCGCGCGACCTCGATCTCGGCAAGCGGCTCGTCATGCGCTTCGCCCTCGAAGAATTCGCCGACCATTACGACGAGGTCGCGCAAATCTTCTCGCGCCGCGGCGCCTATCGACGGTTCAGGGACCTGCTGGTCCGCGTGGGCGCGCTGGACAGATGGTACGCGTTCGAGGCCGCCGCCAAGGAGAAAGCGCTACGCGAATGGTGCGCCGAGAACGGGGTGGCGGTGGAGGGGTGAGCGCCGAAGCGGCGCTCGGCAGTATCACCGCAAGCCCGCGCTCGCTCGATGCGCGCCATTTTGGGCGGCGTTCGCGTTATAGAGGCCGGTCGACTGTCCCGGTAGCCAGGCTCGCGCCGAACGCGCCGAATGTGCTATAGATTTTCCATGATCAACGCTCTCAAACAAATGCTTCCCAGGATCGAAGGCTGGCCGGCGGAGGATCAGCAGGCGTTGTTGGAGGCTGCGCGGAGCATCGAGGCCGAGCGTTCGGGCGTCTATCACGCTTCGCCGGAAGAACTCGCCGCTATCGATCGCGGGCTGGAGGACGCGCGCAACGGGCGCTTCGCGAGTGAGCAGGCGGTTGCGGCGGTTCGCGCGAAGTTTCGCGTGGGATGAGGATTCGCTACGCGGAGAGCGCGCTCGCGGACCTCGATGCGATCCATGATTATCAGGCCGCCCACTGGCCGCAGGCGCGCGCCGCGTTCGAAGCGCGGCTTACGGCCATCGAGAGCCGCCTTCTCCAGTTCCCGAACGGCGCGCCCAAAGTCGCCGAGCGTCCCGGCGTGCGCGTCGCCGCCTTCCTCGATTTTCCGTATCGACTTTTCTATCGCGTGAACGAGGAGACGATCGAGGTTCTCGCCATCCGGCACACGTCGCGCAGGCCGGTGTATGAGTAGCGGCGGCTGGGGATAGTTCGGCAGGGAGCGCCGTCGACCTCATGGAAGCGTCTTTTTCCGAAGTTTTGCGACTGTCAATGGCGCGCAATTGCGCGCCGCCTCCGGCGGTCGAAGACCATTGACAGCCTCAAGACTTCGGAAGTTCATGCTTCCATGAGGTCGACGGCTTGGTGTGTGACGGTGAGGGGCGGGAGGCTCCGGTCGAGAAGGTCTCGCGCCGACCGCGGGCCGCGAAATTGTGCAATTCGTATCATGTCCCCGCAATGCCCCGCCCCCTGAATGCCCCCTGGCATCGATTCTTCGCCCGCCAGCGCCAAGGACATTATGCCTGAGTCGGCCCAAGGAGAACTACAAGGGGCAGCGGCGTCGGCCGCCCTTTTGCAGCTCGTCACCAAGCCCAATCCTAACCCTATCCCCGCGCGCAGGGCGAAGGGACGCGCGCGTCAATATCATTGCAGACGGCTCCGGAATCCTTGTAGTAGCAACAGCACATAGCGGTGCCCTTGTTTAACGCGAGGACCGCCTGGAGGACGGTCCCTCATGCCCTTTCCCGACAACCGTTCGATGCGCTTAGCGAGATTCTACGGCAATCCCGAATATGCACTGGACACCATCTCATCTAAGAGTCTGTCCGGGAACATCATCTTGCATTGCATAGTTTTCGCGTCATGAGGCGGATAGAGGCGAGCTTGAGAAAGGCGAGCGCCTTGCGATTGAGGCACTCCCAATCCTTGGCGAGCCT